>JAEEGF012100983.1_pt1 | contig 48432 bp, 55 predicted proteins | sample 9134171 | NCBI WGS metagenome assembly JAEEGF01 (sample SAMN16246542, study PRJNA631951) | gut metagenome | biome: gut microbiome; feature: rumen; material: AP-attached | host: Bos | place: Iran: Karaj | collected 2018-10
AACTGTATGTAAGTAATGATATATAAGAGCTAGTTTTGAGTCTAGCCAGCATATCAAAAACAGGTCAATTCGCTGATGAAGAATTACTTACACGCCCAGAATTTCGGTGTACAAGGCGATTGCCGGAAGGAAGAAGCCCAAGAGCTACAACGGTAAATTGGACCCTCTTCCAGACGAGACCATCGAGAGAGTTTATGCCCTCGCCAGGGAGACTGACAGCTGGGCAGTGCTCGAGGGATGTGTCGCAATCATCCTGGGATGCGCCGCAGGATGCAGACCTCAGGAGTCCAGAGTCTTGGAGCTGTCAGCGTTGCGCCATCTTGATGCCGAACCCCATCTGCACATCACCCATGTCAAAGGCGAGAACAAGTGGGGGAAGCCTCGCGATGCTCCGCTGAATGACGGAGTGAGCGACATCATCGAGAAGTACCTGGTCATGCGCAGCGAGAAGCTCATAAAGGCGGGTAGGATGAGTGATGCCGTCTTCCCTCCCCTCAGAGGGGATAAGGAGTTCGTCTCGCAGCAGTCCATGAGCAGGTTCAAGATGATCGTTGCCGGGATTCTCAAGGAGGACTTCGTCCTCAAGGACGGCCGCCGCTCCTACGGACAGAGGATGCTCGACAGGGACATTCCCATCGAGTTCGTGTCGATCTGTATGGGTCACGACTCGGTCGAAACGACACAGAAATACTACGCCAACTACCGCAGCAAAAAGGTATTGCATGCGGTACATTCACAGCTATCGGAACAAAACGCTGTGAGCTGAAAAACCGCTTAAGAACGAGGGAGTGGGTCGAGTTTTAACAGGGCTCCGACCCACACTCTCACAACACCGTCTTCCTTAGGGGATTTGAGGGTATTTTGTATCTACCCAGACTAGGTTTGAGTGGGTGCAAAATTTATGTCGGTTGACATAAATCAAAGTGGGCCCGCCCAGATTTGAACTGGAGTTACGTGCACCCCAAGCACGAAGGATACCAAGCTACCCCACGGGCCCGACAGAATCGGGGTAATCTGTTTTTATTTAAATCTTTATTGGTTAAGTCCCTGCCTGGGAATGGCTCCCAGACAGGGTTTTTGACGGTTTCATCCTAGAGGCGCGATCTCGCCGATCAGATCAGCATGAGAGACGATCATCCTGCGGCAGCAGTATCTCTCGAAGCCGAGGTCGTCCAGGACGTCCTTGGCGTTCTCGCCTGCTTTGACGCGCTTAGCGTACTCGGGGTAGGCGGAGCCCACGACCTTTCCGCATGTGAAACATCTCACTGGAATTATCATGCTATCACTTCAACGGTAGGACTTCTGCTTCTTTGCACGTGCTCCGGGTCCCTGGGGGTTCTTAGGCAGTTTCCTCCTGTCATCGTTGATGATAAGAGTCCTGTCGTAAGCCCTGAAGACAGCCTCGAGCTCTTCGTCCTTGTAGAACTGGACGAGTCCCCTGGCGATAGCGGTCCTTGCTGCGGCCGCCTGACCCATGACTCCTCCACCGTTCACAGTGACGGCGATGTCGACTTTCTCTGCCTTCTCCGGGACGAGACCGAGGGGCTCCTCGATCTTCAGCCTTGCGAGCTCGGGCGTGAAGACATCGATAGGGACCTTGTTGATGGTGACCTTTCCGGTACCTGCCTTGACGACGGCCCTAGCGATAGCGGTCTTCCTCTTTCCACTTGTGTTTACGCACTCAACCATGGGATCATCTCACTTTTGAACCCAGGAATTTGGATACGGCTCCCAGGGTCGTGTAGTAACCGCCGAACTTCTTGACTGCTCCCTCAGGCTTCTCCATCTCGACTTCCTGGAACTGTTTGGGGGTTCCGACGAAGACGTGGAGTCTCCTGTAGGCATCTCTTCCGCTGGTGGATGTCCAGGGGATCATTCCTCTGACACACCTCTTGAACAGGAGATCTGCCCTGCGGGGGTAGAACGGTCCTTTCCTCTTGGTTGTGTCTCCGCGGTCGACCTTTGCCTTGAAGTCGGCGAAGATGGTCTCCTTCTTTCCGGTGATGACAATGGCCTCTGCATTGACGACGACGATCTCCTCGCCGTTCATTATCCTCTTCGCGACGATGGCTGCGAGCCTGCCGTGAATCAGATTCCTTCCGTCGATAACTGTAACCATGCAAATCACCTCATGATCCTGACACCGGTTCCCTTGGGGTTCTCCTTTGCGAGCTCCTCGATGGACAGTGTCTTTCCGCCAGCGGCTACGATTGCTTTTGCGGCAGCATCGGAGAAGCTGTATGCGGCTACTGTTACCTTCTTGCTGATGCTACCTGCTGCGAGTACCTTACCAGGGACGAGGATTGTCTCTCCATCCTTGGCATATCTCTCGATTTTGCTGAGATTCGCTTCGGCCCAGTTCCTCTTGGGTTTCTCGAGCCTAAGCGCGATGTCTCGCCAGATAGCAGCGTTGTTGTCCCTGGTGATTGCCTTCAGATTATCGATCGTGGCAACCAACTGGGGGTTTGTCTTTGTTGCTGTCATTTTTCTGACTCTCCCGACATTGGGTAACCGCTTGTATACACGTCCCCAATATAAACCTAACCCTGATTTCACTTACGTACGCGCGTATGGAGGAATCACTATCCTTCGCGGTACGCCAGGGCCTTCCGGAGGAAGTTGTAGGGGACGTCGGGGTTCGAATAGAAGTACAGATGAGGGTATCCTGCGACCAGGCCGCCCTCCTCGTGCATACACATGTACTCCTTGCCGTTGGTCTTGACGGCCTTCCAGGAATCCCCGCAGTTGTCACTGTCCCAGTAGTGGAATTCGTGACCTTTGACAGGACCGTCCCTGAGCACCGATCCGGGGTCGTCGGAGGACACGGTTATGTATCCGAACCTGGAGAGCTTCCCTGTGTTCCTGACCTCCCCGCGGATGACGCCGCAGGCGTCATGCATGTTGCCGTCCGCATCCTCGAGCCTATCGTGAAGGTACATGAAACCGCCGCATTCGGCGAGGCAGGGCATCCCGGCGGCGATATGCTCGCGGATGTCCTTCATCATCGATTTGTTGGCGCACAGCTTGGAAGCGTGCAGTTCAGGGTATCCTCCCGAGAGGACTATGGCGTCCACATCGGGCAGATGCTCATCATTGAGAGGGGAGAACTCCACGATCTCCGCGCCCATGGACCTCATGATCTCCACGTTGTCCTCGTATGTGAAGCAGAACACGTCGTCCTGCGCGAGGCCTACCCTGACGGGCCTATCGAGCCTCCTGATCTCAGGGGCCTTGGCCTCCATCTCCGGAGCGGAGGATGCGAGGTCGATGAGGGCATCTATGTCCAGTGACTCCTCCAGGACCTCCGCCAGCTGGTTGAGCTTCTCGCGGAGCTCCTCTATCTCGTTGGGAAGGACCAGACCCAGATGCCTGCTCTCCAGCACCAGGTGGCTGACCTTGGGGACGTACCCTATCGGCCTGATGCCCATCTTTTCCACCTCAGGAGCGATCATGTCGAAGACCTTCTGGGACATCTGGTTGAATATGACGCCCCTGATGTTGTTCTCCGTGAAACCCAGGAATCCCTTCAGCGTGGCGAGGTTGGATATGCTCGCCCCTTTAGCATTTATCAGAAGCACCACGGGGGCGTCGAGCTTCCTCGATACGTCGTGGGAGCTTGCCTCCATGCTGAGCACGCTGTTGCCGTCGTAGAAGCCCATGACCCCCTCGATAACGGAGATGTCGTTCTCGGATGCGGTCCTGGAGAACAGGTACCTGAGGGTGTCGTCGTCCACGAAGAACGCGTCCAGGTTCTTGGACCTGGTCCCGATGACCCTGCTGTGGAACATCGGGTCGATGTAATCCGGGCCGCACTTGAAGGATGCGACCTTTAGTCCTCTGTTGACCAGCGCCTGCAGGATACCGCAGGTCACGAGGGTCTTCCCGCTGCCACTCGAAGGCGCGGCTATCAAGAACCTCGGGAGAGTCATCTGCCCCTCACCACTGCGATGTACACCGGATTCTGAGCAGTCATCAGATGGTACCTTCCGAGCTTCCTCGCCTTGGAGACGTTGATGCATGAGAAGTCCTCCTCCACCAGGCCGAACTCCTTTATGACCTGGGTGGTCTCCTCCAGGGTCTCGATGGTGACAGAGTTGATCACGATCCTTATGTCGGGGTTCTTGTCCAGGAGGCACTTCACGATGTCCTTCAGGTTGCCCGAGGATCCTCCGATGAACGCGTGCGTCGGGACGGGGAGGTCCGTCATGGCCTCCGGTGCCAGACCCCTTATCACCTGCAGGTTCGGCGTCTTGAACTTCAGCTTGTTGACCTCTATCAGGTCGGCGGCGGGATCCTCCTTCTCTATCGCATAGACCATTCCGTTCACGGCGCAGAGCGCCATCTCGATCGAGACGGAGCCGGTACCCGCCCCGATATCGTAGATCACCGAATCGTCGCTGAGCTTCAGCTTGGCCACGGACAGCGCCCTGACCTCGCTCTTCGTCATGGGGGCGTCGCCCCTGGTGAACTCCTCGTCGGGGATGCTTATCGGGTTCGATGTAACTGGGGAATCGTTCTCGATCAATGCCACGCAGAGCTTGCCGAAATGCTCCTCCAGGATCTGCTGCGGTGTGCCGGTGAAGACCTTCTCCGTCTCGTATCCGAAGTCCTGGCCGACGGTGATCCTGACGTCCATCCCGTACTCGATGAACTACCTCGCCATGGCGTGGACGGTGTCCTCCTCGGACAGCAGCGTGAACAGCTTGCGGTGGATCCTGCTGAGGCCTATGAGGTTTGCGTCCCTTCCGTGGGCGCTCGTCATGTACACGTCCTGCCAGGATACGCCTATCTTGGAGCACAGGTACACCGCTGATGATATGCCCGGTTCGGTGTGGACGTCGAACTCGTCGCGGTCGATGCTGTCGAGAAGCTTCCTGGCCCCACTGTAGAACCCTATGTCCCCGGACATCAGGACCGCCACGTTGCGGTAGTTCGGATTGTCCCTCAGGTACGCGATTATCGCATCGGACCTGTACTCCTCAAGCACGGTCTTCCCCATGGCCACCGATTCGACCATCCTCTTGGCCCCGACCACCAGGTCGGAGCAGTCTATCCTCTGCTTGGCGGAGAGGGTCAGCCCGTTGCCGCCCATCCCGATGCCGATTATGCTTATCTGCCTCTTGGCCGAATCATCTGTCCTGTCCATCTTCAATCCCAACCTGCCCTCCAGGAGCTCCAGTACCTCTCCGTAGGTCCTGCCCTCCTCCTTGGGCCTCTCTATGAGCACCACGGTCGCTCCGGCCCTGATGGCCGCCCTGACCTTGTCCTCGTATCCGCCGGATGTCCCCGAATCCTTGGTGACCAGGTACTTCGCCCCTATCTGCTTCAGCGTGGCGTAGTTGGTCTCCTCGGAGAACGGCCCCTGGGCGCAGATCAGGTTCTTGCCTGAGAACCCGTACTCGGCGCACTTCTGGACCGATTCGATCGTAGACAGGACCCTTGCGGTCACCCTCTCCTTGTAGTCCGGGATCTGGGTGTAGAGGGCTATGTCCTTGGACCCCGTGGACGCCAGTATGTTGCCGTCCTTGTCCTTCAGGTAATCGACCGCCTCCTGGACGGACGACACCTTCACTATGGAATCGGAATCCGTGTCGGACTCCGACCTCTTCAATCTGATGTATTCTGCACCGGTGGCCTCGCAGGCCTGCCTAATATGCTCGGTGATGTTCATCGCGTACGGATGGGTGGCGTCGACCACGATGCCGTAGCCGTTCTTGCGTATGACATCGGCTATCCCCTCCGCGCCCCCGCAGCTCCCGACCTTGACGTCGATGTTGGGATCATAGCCCATCACCTCGGCGCCGTACTCGGTGGCCACCCTGACATGGACGTCCGCTCCCGCGTCCGCCAGCGCCTTGGACAGCCTCCTCCCCTCGGATGTACCGGAGAAGATGAACACACTGTTCAAAGGAACTTCACCTCCATCGGCCTGCGGCAGATGGCGATGGTCATGCCGTCCTTCGCGGTCTTCCTCCTGATCAGCTCGCCGCCGAACGGCCTGACGGCCGACCTCTCGCAGACGCAGTCCACGGACGTGACTGATTTTACGAACTCAGACTTAGAGAAATCCCCTTCGAGGGACATTAGCTCCTCCGACGTGTAGAAGTTGGCCGGCACCCTGTACCTTCTGGCGAGTGACAGGATCGCCTCCTCGTCCTTCTTCAGGTCCACGCTGCATACGGCCCCGACGCGCTGGGATGGTATGCCGTCCTCCTTGAGGACGGACTCCACGAACTCCTGCATCTTCCCGGGATCGGTGCCGCGCTTGCAGCCCACCCCCAGTATGATGTCCATGGGCACCAGCCTCATGGTAGTCCCGAATGGTTCTTTCGCGATGTCCATAGAGATGCTGACCCCGAACTCGCCGGAATCCGCCCTGGTCAGTCCGGCCGGCAGGTCCCCTGCGACGGGTATGTCTGATGTGAAACCGACGAACGCATCGTCCAGTACCCTGACTGAAACATCCTGCGCCGTCCTGAGCCCCATGATCCTCAGGTTGTTGACCGTTGCGAACGTATCGACCGAGAACTTGCCGTTGAGGTCCGTGGCCGTCGTGATTATGGGCTCGGAGCCCAGGCGCTCCGCGATCCTCGCGGTCAGGGCGTTGGCACCTCCAATATGCCCTGCCAGAAGGGCGACGGCCCAGCGGCCGTGCTCGTCCATGCCGATGATGGCCGGGTCAACCGTCTTGGCCCTGATGTACGGCGCGATGTACCTGACGGCTATCCCTATGGCGCCGATGTAGACTATCGCATCGCACTCCTCGAAGGACTTCCCTGTCCATTCTCCTGCCTTCTCCTCGATGCGCTGCACGCCCAGCGTGTCGCATTGCGTCTTGGCGAATATCCTGAGATCCTCCTCGGGGAACGCCTCCTTGAGCCTGATCACGGTCCTGCAACCGTTGGTTGAGAATGCTATCGCGTTGATCCTCATAACGACTCCTTCCTGATCTCGTCCAGCATCTCGTCGGCCAGGCTGGTCTTTCCAAGCAGCCCGTACACCGATGAGAACATCACCGCCGCGGTCCTGATGCTACCGCCCGTGCGGTGGTTCATGTAGAACTCTATCTTGTCTATCAATAGTTTGGAGACATCCTCGATGAGATGCTCCTCGTTGATGACGTCCAACGCGTCATCCGTGGATATGCAGTCCATTATGCGGGTGACCGCGGTCATGCTCGCACCCGCCACAGCCGCATTCGCCGCCAGGATCTCCATCCTCGCATCGGCGTTGCGGGAGTGCGTGTTCATTATGCCTGCTGCGACCTTGACTATCTTCCCCAGGTTGGACACCAGCACGATGTCGCGCTTGATCTCGCATGCATAGTCGAGCATCTCACCGACGAAGTTGCTGCACTTCACCGCGGTCTCCGGGTCTATCCCCGGAAGGCTCTCGGAGAACTCCTTGCCGTAGTTGCCCGGCACCACCAGCAGGACCTGGTTGCCCTGGGAGCGCATGTTCATCTCGGTCTTGATCGTGTTCACCAGGGCTGTCTCGCTCATTGGTTCCACGATACCACTCGTTCCCAGGATGGATATCCCGCCCACTATTCCAAGGCGGGGATTGAACGTCTTCTGCGCGATCTGCTCCCCCTCCGGCACGGATATGACTATGTCGAACCCGCCTTTGTAATCGCTGGAGAAGCGCACGTCCTCAACGGCCTCCGCGATCATGCTCCTGGGGACGTGGTTGATGGCGGCGTTCCCGACGGGCTGGTCGAGTCCCTTCCTGGTGACCCTTCCCACACCGATGCCTCCGTCAATGCTTATCCCGGATTCCGCCTTGGTCACCTTGGAGTACACCAGCGTCCCATGGGTCGCGTCTATGTCATCCCCGCCATCCTTCCTGACGGCGCACGATACCGAATCGCCTTCGAAGCGCATGTCCTCCACCGGCAGATCGAGGATGATCCCCTTCGGAGTGTGTATGCTCACGCGCTCCACCTTCTTCCCGGTCAGGAGCGCTTCAGTAGCGGCCTTCGTGGCCGCTGCGGCGCATGTACCGGTGGTGTGTCCGCGCTTAAGCATCTTGTTGTTCACGAAAACGTAGGAGTCATCACTCATGTTGCAAACCGTATCCATCCTATATACTACACTATTTATTTCTGTTTGGATTACCCATCCCAATAGAAGTTGAGTGCATGAAAGGTAAGTTATTCGGAATCAGTGTGGGGCCAGGAGACCCAGACCTGCTGACCCTGAAGGCCAAGCAGATATTGGATGAGTGCGACATAATCGCCTACCCGGTGAAGACCGCGGGTGAAGGCAGCGTCGCACTCAACATCATCAAACCCAACGTCGACCTGTCCAACAAGGAGGTCAGAGAGTACGTGTTCTCCATGAACCCCGACTACACGGTCCGCGAGCAGGGCTGGAAGAAAGCCTACGACGACATCGCGTCGGCACTGGAGTCCGGGAAGGATATCGCCATGATCACTCTCGGCGACCTCAGCATATTCAGCACCTACATGCGCATTGACAGGATGATCAAGTCGAGGGGGTTCGAGACCGAACTGGTCCCCGGAGTGCCCTCGTTCTGCCACGGCGCGTCCCTGGCCGGCATACCCCTGACCATGGGCGAGGAGGCCCTGGTCGTCATCCCGTTCAACACCGACAGGTCGGAGGCCCTCGAGAACGCCCTGGACAACTACGAGAACATCGTTGTCATGAAGGCCTTCAAGTCCGTCGACAGGATCGCGGACATGGTCGTCTCCAAAGGGAGGGACATCTCCTGCATCACGGTCATGAGCAACATCGGGATGGATGACGAATACATCGGACCCGTCATCAGGGGACGCGAATACGGTTACTTTACAACGCTTTTAATCAAGAAGGAGATGAAGGAATGATTACTTTTATCGGAGCAGGACCCGGAGACCCGGAATTGATCACAATCAAAGGAAAGAACAAGATCCTCGAGGCGGACGTCATCATCTACGCCGGATCGCTGGTCAACCCCGCGGTCCTCGACGGTCACAAGGCCGATGCGAAGATCTACGACAGCGCATACATGCACCTGGACGAGGTCATCGAGGTCATGAAGAAGGCCGAGGACGAGGGCAAGAAGTGCGTCCGCGTGCACACCGGCGACCCCGCCATCTACGGCGCCCACAGGGAGCAGATGGACAGGCTCGACGAGCTGGGAATCGACTACGAGGTCATCCCCGGAGTCAGCTCCGCGTTCGGTACCGCCGCCGTCCTCAAGAAGGAGTACACCCTGCCCGGAGAGAACCAGAGCCAGACCGTCATCTTCACCAGGATGGAGGGAAGGACCCCCATGCCCCCGGGAGAGAAGCTTGTCGACCTCGCGAGGCACAGGGCAACGATGGTCATCTTCCTGTCCGTCGGATTCCTCGACGAGCTCTCCAAGCAGTGCATCGAGGGAGGATATCCCCCGGAGACCCCCGTCGCCGTCGTCTACAAAGCGACATGGCCCGACCAGAAGATCGTCATCGGAACGCTTGCCGACATCGAGCAGAAGGTCAAGGAGGCAGGCATCACCAAGACCGCCCTCACCGTGGTCGGAAACTTCCTGCAGGGCGACTACAACCTTTCGAAGCTCTACGACAAGCACTTCACCACCGAGTTCCGCAAGGCGGTGGATGAATGAAGGGAAGGCTGCACGTCGTCGGATTCGGTCCCGGCGGCAAGGAGCACATGACATTCAAGGCCGCAGAGGTCATCCAGAACGCCGATGTCGTCACCGGATACACAACATACGTGAACATCGTCAAGCCCTACTTCCCCGACAAGACCTACAAGGCCACCGGGATGATGAAGGAGGTGGACCGCTGCAGGATGGCCATAGAGGACGCCATGGAAGGGAAGGACGTCGCCATGATCTCCTCCGGAGACTCAGGCATCTACGGCATGGCCGGCATCATCTACCAGCTGGCCGACGAGATGAATGCGGACATCGAGATCGACACCGTCCCCGGGATCACCGCAGCATCCACGGCCGCATCAGTTCTCGGGGCGCCCCTCATGCACGACCTGGCAATCATCAGCCTCTCGGACCTGATGACCCCCATCGACCTCATCATGAAGAGGGTCGACTGCGCCGGCATCGGGGACATGATCGTCTGCCTCTACAACCCCAAGAGCAAGGGCAGGACGGAATACCTGAATCAGGCTCAACAGATATTGTTGAAACACCGCTCGGCCGACACCCCTGTCGGTATCGTCCGCAACGCCGGACGCGATGACGAGCATAAGGAGATCACCACCCTCGGTGAGCTCCACAATGCGGAAGTGGACATGTTCTGCATGGTCATAATCGGCAACTCGCAGACCTACGTGTCCAACGGCCGCATGATAACCCCCAGAGGATACAGAATCTGAGGTGAGGAAATGGCAATAGAGATAGTGAGACCAGAGGACATCGAGAAGAGGAGCATGGAGATCATCACCTCCGAACTGAACGGAAGGACATGGCCCGAGCCCCAGTTCTCGATAGTGAAGAGATGCATACACACCTCCGCGGATTTCGATTACGCGGACAACCTGAGGTTCTCGAAGGATGCCGAGATGATCGGCGTCAACGCCCTCAGGAACGGTGCGCACATCGTGACGGACACCAAGATGGCCGCAGCGGGCATCAACAAGAACAAGCTGAAGGAGTACGGTGGGGAGGTCCACTGCTTCATCAGCGACGACGATGTCGTCAAGGCCGCCAAGGAGAGGGGATGCACCCGCGCCACGATCTGCATGGAGAAGGGAGCGGAGATAGCGAAGGACCACCCGGTCATCTTCGCCATAGGCAACGCCCCCACCGCGCTTGTCAGGCTCGCCGAGATGATCGATGCCGGAGAGGTCAAGCCCGCTCTGATCATCGGTGCGCCCGTCGGATTCGTGAACGTGGTCGAATCCAAGGAGCTCATCCTCGAGAGGGATGTGCCGTACATCGTCCCCGTCGGAAGGAAAGGCGGATCCAACATCGCGGCCACAATATGCAATGCCATGATGTACTACAAGGGCTGAATGGAGAGATAGCATGACCAAGGTGATATTGGTAGTCAGTTTCGGGACCAGTTACAAGGAGACCCGCGAGAAGACCATCGATGCGGTCGAGAAGGCCGTGGCCGAGAACTACAAGGACTGGGAGGTCAGAAGAGCCTTCACGAGCAAGATGATCATCAAGAAGCTGAAGGAGCGCGACGGTATCTGTATCGACTATATCACCGAGGCGCTGCAGAGGCTCGTCGATGACGGCGTGAAGGAGGTCGTGGTGCTCCCGACGCACATCATGAACGGCATCGAGTACGACGACGTCGCACGCATCACCGCATCCTTCGCGGACAAGTTCGACTGCATACGCATGAGCAAGCCTCTGCTCACATCAGAGAAGGACTACGACGACGCCATCGAGGCCCTGAACGAGAGCTACTTCAAGAGGATCTTCAAGGACTCCTCCCTCGGAAAGGCCATCGTGTTCATGGGACACGGTTCCGAGCATTATGCGAACGCATCCTACTGCCAGCTGCAGATGAAGCTGCTGTCCCTGGGATACGACCATGTGTACGTCACCACGGTGGAGGGCTACCCCAGCTTCGACGACACCATGAGGTTCATGTCGGGCCACAAGTACCCCAAGGTGTGCCTGATCCCGTTCATGCTCGTCGCCGGCGACCACGCCGTGAACGACATGTCCGGGGACGACGAGGATTCCCTCAAGTCCAAGTTCGTGTCCGCCGGATGCGAGGTCGAGTGCCTCCTCGAGGGACTCGGCGAGCAGAAGGCCTTCCAGAGCATGTTCCTGAAGCATCTGAAGGATGCGATGGAACAGTGAAGAAACAATAATCGAAAACAGATTTTGAAAGGGGGGGGGGTCATCCCCCCTGTTTTATCCTATCAGCTCTGAGTGCTGTCGCTCAGGATATCGATCTGCACCCTGCTGTAGGGGATCTCGATGCCGTTGTCCCTGAACGACTGGGTGATGACCTCCCTGAGGTCTCCCATGATTCCCTTGCTGGAATCGAAGTCGTCCACGTAACAGGACAGACGGAGCTGAATTCCGGAATCCAGCCATTCAGTCAGCGTGACCGAGGGCTCGCTGAAGCTGCCGTCGAGGATCACGTTGGGATGCTTGTTGGCCGCCTCGAGCATCAGCGCCTTGGCCTTGGGGATGTCCGTGTCATATGCGACAGAGACGAACACATTGATCTTGGCGACCTTGTTGCCCCTGGTCAGGTTGATGATCTTGGCACTTGCCACGGTGTTGTTGGGCATGGTGACGATCTGGTCCTTACCCCAGTTGGCGAACTCGGTGTACATCAGCCTGACCCTCCTGACGATGAACACGTCGTCGCCGATCTGGATGAAGTCGCCCGCTTTGAAGGGACGGGTGGCGAGGAGGATCAATCCGCTGAAGAACTGTCCGAGTATGTTCTGGGCCCCCAAGGTGATACCTAAGCTGACCACTCCTGCGCTCACCAGCAGACCTGCGAGGTCCACGCCGAACGATGCGAGGATGAAGGTCACGGTGAACACGGCGATGATGAGCCTTCCGAGGAGCTTGAACAGGGGTATGAGGGAGCTGTCCTCGTTGTTGATGGTCTTCTCGACACCGCCGACGACACGGAGGACGATGAACATGTACACATACCATGCGAGCATCGCACCGGCCAGGGTGTAGATGACCTTGGATATCGTCTGGACCGAATAGTAGAAGTCGAGGTTGACGCCGTAGATCAGCAGCGCCTGGTTGAAGGCGAACACGAACGATGCCACCATCGTCATGGCCACAACGCCTCTCTTTAGATGGGTGTAGTCCTCTCCGGACCTCTTGACCCTCAGCACGCTGAGGATGGCAGGGATGATCAGGAGGCTGATGCACCACATTATGAACACGATCAGCACGAAGGAGATGAAGGCGGTGACGAACGGCTTCGACAGATCACCAGGAAGGGTGTTGGGGATGATCCCGAAGAACTTGTTGAAGCAGTCACCGGTGTCGGTTGCGGATTTCACGGTGACGGCCAGCGTCATCTCCACTATGGCGAAGCTGCTGTCATCCAGGTTCTGGAGGTGCAGGACGAGCGGGACGCTCCTGGACCCGGAGTTCATGTAGGAATCGGCCTTCATCGTGAAGAACAGGTACGCAATGTCAGAGCTGTCGGAGGATCCGGCAGGCTTCAGGATGATAGGGGAGACGTCCACCGGGGAGATTCCCACATCCTTGTCGGATGATGAGGTCGACTCGATATAGATCGAATAGCGGCTGTCTGACTTGTTCACGACGAACATCGTGAGACGCTCGGACTTACCGCTCTCCAGATCCACCTTGACTTCCTCCGTCAATGGGTCCACATCGTAGCCCTGTATGGATACTGTCACATCACTCGATGTTGCTGCATCGAGGGACAATGCATTCAAAGGGACCGCCAAAAGGAGAGCGGTCACAGCGATCAACAGCCATTTCGACCTGTTCATGACGCTCGCAAACAACATGTCATAATAACGCTTTTCGTTCGTTTTACACGACAGTACAGCTGAAATCCCTCATTTTTTAAAGTCCGTTTTTTTATAATATGGCTGAGATACCGAGCAAAGTGATTTCATGATAAGATTCGGTCCGGCGGGAATCCCACTTTCATGCAAAGGACGCACACTTCAGGACGGTATCGAGGACGTACACAACCTGAGTCTGAGCGCACTCGAAATTCAGATGGTCAGGTCCAACGCGTATTCCAGGCCTCCGGATGACGAGGAGATCGGCCTTACGCTGAAGGATGTGGAGGACGGATTCGTATTCCAGATCATCAGGGACGGCGAGGAGATCAGCGACCCGGACGAGCCCATCGAGGAGGATGACGACCTCATGTACATGCCTTCAGGGATATCCGGCACCTACGGGGACCTCTTCTGGACCAACGAGATGGCCAAGAGACTCGACGTCAACCTTTCCATTCACACCCCTTACTACATGGACCTCGGGTCCAACACAGAGCTCACCGAAAACTGCCTGAACAGCATCAGATACGCCGGTCTGATTCTCAACGCGCTGGGAGGGGACGTCGTCGTCACCAGCCTCGGGCTGTACGACGGCAAGATGGACCGCGAGGAGGTGGACAACAACATCTTCGAGAACGTGGCCATGGTCATGGACTGGTGGAAGGGTCTCGGACTCACGCCCAGGCTCGGTATCGAGATCACAGGGCAGGAGGATGTCTACGGCTCCCTCGACCAGGTGCTCGACATATGCGGAGAGTTCGACGGACTCGTCCCCGTAGTCAACTTCTCACACCACCACTCCCGTACGGACGGTTCGCTCCTCGAGGTCGACGACTTCCTCGATGTGCTGGAGCAGGTCGAGCCCTACAGCGACGGCAGGCTCCACACGGCGTTCGCCGGCGTCGAATACGAGAACGGCAACGAGAGGAGGCTCACCCCCATCAAGAAAGGGGACCTCAAGTTCGAACCCCTTGCAGAGGCAATCATCGAGATGAAGCCCAACATCACGGTCATCTCCACATCACCTCTCCTCGAGCACGATGCGATGTACATGAAGATCATCCACGAGAGGGTCCTGGCCAAGAAGGTCTCCAAGGACCTCAAAGAGAAGAAGAAGGCTGAGATGGCAGCCACCGGTGAGTGATTTGAAGGCACCTAAGGAACTGATCGCGTACTGCGAGAGGGCCGTCGAATCCATAGACGAGGGCGTCAAAGACGAGCTAATAGACGCAATCCTCAAGAGCCGCAGGACGTTCATCTACGGCTCCGGCAGGTCGGGGCTCATCGGTCAGTTATTCGCTGTGCGTCTGGTGCAGTTGGGATTCGATGTGCACTTCGTCGGAGAGATGACGACGCCGATCATCACCAAGGACGACCTCACGCTTCTGATCTCATACACCGGAAAGACATCATCCGTCGTCCAAACCGCGAAGATCGCCAAGGAGAAGGCCGGCAGCAAGATCATCTCGGTCACGGGCAAATGCAACAGCGCGCTCGCCAAGACCTCCGATGTGACGATCTGCATGGACGTCGCCTCGGACGAGGAGACCAGCAGGATCGCCCCCCTGGGGACCATCTTTGAGGATTCAGCGCACCTGTTCTTCGAGTGCGTCGTCTGCGACATAATGTCCAGGGAGAACATCTCCGAGGAGGAGATGCGCGGCAGACACGCCATTTGGGTCTGATCGCTCGACGAAGAGGACGGTCGCGTCCTCCACCTCGTCGCCTATCATATAGAAAGAGAACTGATGGGCGAAAACATCGACCTTCATCATTATCCCACGCTCCATCATCCTCTTGAACGTCATCAGGTCATCGTCCGTGGGCTCGGTGCCCCCGTCCTCGGAACCGATGCACAGCCCGATCGGGGAATCCGATGATATCCCTCCCACACGGTAGTACGTCCCGTTGGTGTCGGAGCACAGCTCCCCGCCAATGCCTACGCCGGCCAGTGGTGCGTCCAGGAGCATGGAGTCTATCGTCTCCAGCAGCTTCCCAAGCAGTGATTCCGTTATCAGGATGTCCGCGGATGTGCCCAGTCTTCCGACCATGCGCCCCCATATATGATAGAATATAATCAAACCTTTCCGAGATGCCTCAGGTCCGGGAGGACGTCTATGACATCCCCTCCGTCCAATGCGTTCCCTATCGTCATCTCCGGATCCAGGATATGGTACCCGTTGACGAAGAGCACCCTGTCCTCTCCCCAGACGCCCGACACGACCTCCCTTAGATTGGAGAGCGGATTGTCGCTCGGCACATCCATCTTGATGCTGAATTCCTTCAAACCATCCCTCAATGTGAATCTGACCACACTATCCCCAGGATCAGAACGGACCTGATGATAATAAACCAGACCCCATTTTTATAATACCCTTAAAGCCTAGAGGGTGACCGATGGCCACCATAAGACTGCCCGATCACTCGCACTGCGCTTACTGCGGAGACCCCATACCCTTCGGGGAGGAATACTGCAACGAGGAATGCAGGAACAACGAGAGGATCAGGGTCGCCAAGGAGAAGAGGAAGGATTACATCTTCTACGGGGTCGCTGTTGCGACCATCCTCATCCTCTTCGCGATAAGGGCCTTAACACGCTGACCGTACGGGCCACGTCGTGCACGCGGACTATGTCCGCTCCGGAATCCACAGCCATCTACGACACCATTGCGGATGCGTCGTCCACGTCCATATCGGGATAGAACTGCCTGACGAACCTCTTGCGCGAGACCCCGACCAGGATTGCGTGGTCCTTCCCGAGGAAGGAGCAGTCCTTAGCTATGGACAGGTTCTGATCCGGCGTCTTCCCGAATCCGATGCCGGGATCGACGATTATCCTTCCGTCGGGTATGCCGGCATCCACCGCCCTGGCGATTTGGCGGTCCATGAAACCTTTGATCTGTTCCCTGTAATCGGCACCCATCTCAGTGCTGTGCGTGTCGACGGGACTGCCGTTCATGTGCCCGATGATGACGGTCGCATCCGAACCGGCGCAGACCTCCATCATGCCCTGCGCGCGGAGGCCGTTGACATCGTTTATGATGTCGGCGCCCATGGAGATGCATACGGATGCCACCTCGGGCTTCATCGTATCGATGGATATCGGAACGGACACCGACGGCAGAAGATCCCTTAGAACCGGCTCCAGACGGTCCAGCTCCTCCGAGGAGGATACCGGCTCGCTGCCGGGACGGGTGGATTCCCCGCCGATGTCGATTATGTCGGCACCCTGATCGATCATCTCGAAGGCATGCTCCAATGCCTTGTCCCTGTCGGTCCATCTGCCGCCGTCCGAGAAAGAATCTGGCGTCAGATTGAGGATGCCCATCACCAGGGGGGCGGTCCCCCCTAAGATGATACGGCTCATACCATGAGTTCGTCGATGATCTCGACCAAGTCCCTGACCTGGACCTTCCTGTCACCGACGGCCGCCTGCAGGTTGTTGACGCAGAACGGGCAGGTGGTGATGATGAGGTCGGCGAACTCCGCCTCGTCCAGCCTGGTCTCGGCGATGTCCTTGGACACCTCGGGATAGGCGGACCTGACGCCTCCTCCGCCTCCGCAGCAGTGGCTGGTCTTGCGGTTGTAGGTCATCTCCCTGAAGTCCAGCTCCGGGATCTTCTTGATGACCTCTCTCGGGGGCTCGAAGACCTCGCAGTGCCTTCCCAGGTGGCAGGGGTCGTGGTATGTCGCGACCACTCCGGCCATGGGCTTCAGCTTCAGATCCTTCTTTGCCAGATACTCCGTGATGTGAAGCACCTCGAAGGGCACCTCCACGTACTTGGGGTACTCGATCTTGAACATCCTGTAGCATCCGGCGCAGGCCAGCACCAGGGTCTCGACCCCGAGCGCCTTGATAGCCTCGACATTCTTCTTGAACAGCTCTGTGATGTCATCCTGGGGCCATCCGACCCTCTGGGCGACGGAACCGCAGCAGACCTCGTCGATGGTAGTGAAATCGTCCCCGAGCTTGTCCAGGATGGACAGGGTTGCCTGGGCGGTCTTCTTGGACCTGTATGTGGCGGTGCATCCCACATAGTATCCGACCTTGGCCTTGTGTGGCTTCCTTCCGAGGGCCTCCTCCCTGGGCTGGGTCTCGCCGAACGGGTTGCCGCACTCCATGATCTTCTCGCACATGGCCTCGTGCTTCGGGAGGATGTGCCCGTTCTTCACCAGGTCCGCACGGCAGAGCTCGATGATGTCCACGATGTTGACCTTAGAGGGGCATCTCCTCACGCAGTCCGCGCAGGTGGTGCATGTGTACATGTTCTGGATCAGGGCATCGTCCGCATCCAGGTCACCGTTGAGCAGACCGTAGGACAGCGTGATGCGTCCTCTCGACAACGCGGTGTCCCATCCGATCGCCTTAAACGAGGGGCACACGCTCTTACAGAAACCGCACATGGTACAGACGTTGACCGCCTTGCGTACCTCTTCCAGATTATCGATCTCGAATCCTGACATTCATTCCACCCTCGGGATAGTTACGCTTCCGTCCATGAGCACGATGACGCGCGCGTCGGGCTTGTCCTTCAGCGCCTCCTTGACTGCATCCGCCACGGTGGGGAAGGGCCTGATGTTCGCTTTGGAGAGGATCTCCGGATCCAGTCCGGTGACGGCCCAGACGGATGCCCATGTGGCGATCTCCGCCATCTTCGCCGCCTTGTGGTATCCCAGCTTGTACTCCTTCCTGAGGTTCTCGAGGACCTCGTTGGGGTCGCTGGAAGATGAGAGCTGATTGAGGAACGTGGGATGGCCTATGCCCTCCCTGCACTTGGAGACCATGATGATCTTGCCGCCTTCCTTGAGCGCCCACTTCCCGTTGTCCAGCGCCTTCTGCGACTGGTAGAGGTCGACGTCCATGGGGTAGGGGGCAACGGTGATGACGATGTCCGCCTTCTCCGGGATCGGGACCGAGAACACCTCGTTCGCATACTTGACGGCCTCGTAGAAGGATGCGTTGAGCTCTCCGGACACGACCTTGTAGATGTTCTGGTGCCTGTCCAGGACGGTCTCGATGGCGAAGATCTGCTTGCCCTTGACGACCTCCAGCGCATCCATCATGTCCTCGTGGACCGGGTTTCCCTCGAGGGCCAGCGCCTGGGCCTCCTTCCTCATGGCGAGCTTGTGGTTGGTCTCGACGGTCTTGAACGACGCCACTCCGGGCAGGAAGGACTTCCTTCCTCCGGTGTATCCCGCGAAGTAGTGGGGCTCGACGGATGTGATGATGACCAGACGGTCCGCATCTACGGCCATCTTGTTGACCTCCATCGGGGTGCCGTTCTTCGATGTCCCGAGGAACACGCACTCGGAGTTCTTGGCATCGTGACAGTAGATGCGGTCCTTGAGCTCCTGGTAGTGGCTGCCGAACACGAAGTTGTACTCCTCCTCGGTCATGTCCCTGTGGGTTCCGGTGGCTACGAGGTATCTGGCCTTCCTGAGGTCCATCCTCTTCGACAATGCGTCCAGGACCTTCGCGGTGGGCGTGGGACGGGTACCGTCGTTGACGATGAAGACTATGTCCTCGCCTCCGGCCAGGAAATCCTCCATGGAGCCGTACCCGATCGGATCGTCGATGGACTTGCCTATGACCTCATCCGGATCGCCACATTCCACATCCTTGGGGTAGAATGTGCCTATGTAGTTCTGATCAGGTATCTCGACCTTCTGCACTTCGTCTTTCCCGTATTTGACGTCGATTATCATTTGGACCGGCTTGTACTCTCCATCCTATTAATAAAAAGTTTCGTGCGCGCGGTGGCCCTTCCGACCTTCGGATGTCCTCCAGCACATTATTTTAGGCTGAATCGGTTATTCCTCTGAAGATGTCCACTTTGGAAGAGAGAGGCGAGCGTCAGCTCATAGAGGATTTCAAGACGTTCCTCAGACCCGAGGGCCGCGTAGGCCCCGGGGACGATGCGGCCGTGATAGACAAGGATATCGTGGTCACCACCGATGTCGTCACGTTCGACAGGCACTTTCCCGCGGGGATGACCTACGAGCAGTTCGGATGGTACGCCGCGGCGGTCAACTTCAGCGACCTTGCCGCGATGGGCGCCAGGCCCATAGGCTTCACCGCAGCACTGGCCCTGCCGCCGATACTCGAGTGCCAGGCCGCGTACGACATCATGAGCGGGATCGACCAGTGCGCCGAGTTCTGCGGCACCGGCATCATCGGAGGGGACACCAAGTCCGGCCCCGGGATCGTCGCAGGAACTGCCATAGGAACGATGGACGGGAGGAAGCCCATGCTCAGGAGCGGTGCGCGTCCAGGGGACATAGTTGCCGTTACCGGCCCCCTGGGAGGACCCGCCGCAGGGTTCCAGGCCATAGAGCACGGGATAGACTGCCAGGAGGCCAAGGAGGCGCTGTACATGCCTGTACCCCGGGTGTCCGAGGGTATGGAGCTGTCCGCTTCCGGCATTGTGTCGTCGTGCATGGACCTGTCCGACGGATTGGGAACGGCGCTGAACACTCTGTGCGGAGCATCCGGCGTGGGGATCGACGTGGAATACAGCTTCCTTCCCCATGAGCAATACGTGGAGGACATCTCGGAGAAGACCGGCGTGTCCTTGCAGGACCTGATGCTGGGATGGGGCGGGGAGTACGAGCTCGTGTTCACAGCAGACCCGGACCGCCTGAAGAGGCTGTACGACCGCGAGGTGGAGTTCTCGATCATAGGCGTCGTCAACGACGGCGACCATCCGGAGCTTGTCAAGGAAGGCAAGAGGAGCACCATAGGATATGGCGAATACTGAACGCGTGGAGGCCAGATACTACCGCCGCAACGGCGACGCATACATATGCGAGCTCTGCCAGCAGAAATGCTACATCAGGAAGGGCGAGTTCGGATACTGCGGCACCCGCAGGGCCGATGATGACATCCTGGCATCCAACTCGTACGGGAAGATATCCTCCCTGTCGGTGGACCCCATCGAGAGGATGAACCTCTACCATTACAAGCCCCATTCCAAGTGCCTGTCGGTCGGCAGCGTCGGCTGCAACATGAACTGCAGGTACTGCAAGAACTACCCGATAGCCAAGCTCACCATCGGGAAGAAGCGCGCCACGTTCAAAGGCCCCGAGGAGCTTGTCCAGATGTGCAGGGACGAGGACATGGACACGATATCCTTCACATACAACGAGCCGGCCGTCTGGTTCGAGTACATCATGGACGTAGCCGCAACGGCGCCGGACCTGGATCTGGTGCTGATGACCAACGGCCTGATCAACGACGGCCCTCTGAGGGAGCTCTGCGAGGTCGTGAAAGCGATGAGCATCGACGTGAAATCCTTCAGCGACGGATTCTACAGGGACGTGTGCGAAGGCGACCTGAGCGATGTCCTGACCACAGTCCGCAACGTCTACGACCGCAGGGTGCACATAGAGCTCAACTACCTTGTGATCCCGGGGATGAACGACAGCGACCAGGAGATCTCGGACTTCTGCGAATGGGTGAGGGACGAGCTCTCCGAGGACGTCCCCGTGCATTTCAGCAGGTTCCATCCCGACTACGAGATGAGGGACATCCCCCTGACCCCGATAGACTCCCTCCTGCACTGCAGGGACATCGGCATGGACAGGGGACTGAGCTTCGTCTATGTCGGCAACACCCTTCTGGACGATGCTGACGATACCGTGTGCCCCGAGTGCGGGGAGCTGAACATCCGCCGTCTCGGGTACTCGGCGCACCTGATAGCCCTCGACGGAGGGTCCTGCTCCAGATGCGGAAGGTCCCTCAACATCAGGAGATGAGCAGGTTCAGCGGGGTCCCGAGCATCACGGATGCGACGAGGCCTATCGCCAGCATCGGTATGAACGGGATCATGGGCGTCACCCTGACCTTCTCGAATCCATGCTGCTTCAGGCAATCGTAGATCCTCTGAGCATCGTCCGTGACGGATATCCTCACCCTCCTGCCGTCGATGATATCCTCCGCAGGCCACACGAAGGACCTCCGGGCATCGTCGATGTCCATCACGTATTGCCCGACAGGGCATCCTCCGGATGTCCCCAACCTGTGGACGACGCACAGCGTCCACACCACCGAGAGCACCAGGGCAATCGCCGCTGCCGAGAACACGGGGTTGAACACGAGGTCCGCAGGATAGACCGCGGGCCACAACATGCATCCGAATCCCGGGTACATCGGGTAAAGCAGTGAAAGGGAGATCAATGCCTTGGCATCCGCACCGCCCCTTATCATCCCTGTCGCATACATGACGTTCGCAGACACGGCCATCGCGGCGGAGACTGTCGTCGAGGGGTCCGACGTCATCAGATGGACTGCGATAAGCAAGGCTGCAGCGACGGACACGACCGCCACTGAGATCGACCCGGTCACCCTCGGCGAGAACATGAACATCCCGAGGAGGATGACCGCAGTAACCCGCATCTCCGCCTCGATCCATTCCGCGGTCATGAGACAATCAAGAACGGCCAATGCGAGCAATGCGATCCAGCACCAGTCGGAGACCTCCCTCCTCCAGATATCCTGGACCGATGCCAGCACCATTATGGCCGTAGCCGCTACGAAAACAGTCGATTCGTACATCGCGTACGATTCGTGACTGATTATTATTTAAGGGCGTGCGTATGCCGCAACATGCACTACAGATCATTAACAGTCCTTGCGGTCGTGCTGATGATGTTCGGCATCGTGTCCCCGGCCTTCCTGGCCGGGAGCTCCGCCGACGACAGCACGGTCGCGGTCGCGGGGGATTCCGATGAGGATTACTTCTACATCACAATCCCCGGCACGCAGGCTCCGGACCAGCCCGTGGATGTGGACCTCGGGAACGGCAATAGCGCGACATGGAACGTCTATATCGTCAACAACTCCGACAAGTATCTGGACGTCACGTTCAACTCATCCACGGACGACAGCGATGTCAAATTCGCGACTACCCCTTCTGGCTCCCTCCTGGTGCCCCAAGGCTCCACCGACGGCAAGAGCATCAACGAGGGAAAGGTCGTTATCGAGGTCTCCGATGTCTCCGGGGCCCACAAGAGCGTCACGGCCACGATGGTCATCACCGTCACCGAGATTGGCGAGAACGTCTCGGTCACGAAGACGGTGACGTTCAACGTCCATGTGAAATCCATCTACGACACATCGGGAAGCTACAACAAGTTCCTCGGCATATTCGAGAACACCCTCCCCGCACCTTTCGACAGCCCGTGGATCCCCTTCGTCGCCACCATCCTGTTCTGGATCATAATCGCCGAAGCGGCCTGCATCGTCATCGCGCCCAGGCTCGCGAAGCTTCTGGACAAATGCACAACCGATGACGACGCGAAGAGGTTCGAGCATGTCATAGCCAGGCTCATAGCGATCTTCGTGTTCTTCCTGTCGCTGAACGAGGGGCTGCACATCCTCGGGGCAGAGGCGGAGTTCATCGCCAAGCTCACCGAGATATCGATGATCGTGTACCTCGTGCTGACGCTGGTCATCCTCTGGAAGGTCTACCTCCTGATCGTGGAGGGCATCCTCAGAAGGTTCGAGACAAACGAGGACACCAGCATCGACATGACCCTCATGCCACTGTTCCGCATGATCGGAAAGCTCATCTTCTGGATTGCCGGTGCCACAGGGATCCTGTCCTTCTTCGGAGTGGACCTCCAGGGGATCCTGGTCAGCGCGGGAGTCATATCCTTGGGTATCACCCTGGGAGCCCAGAACGTCCTCTCGCAGTTCTTCAGCGGTATCGTCATCCTCATGACCAGGCCGTTCAAGAAGGGCGACTTCCTGAAGATCAACGACAAGGTCTACATCGTCAACAAGGTCAAGCTGATGTACACCGAGTTCCTGAGCTGGGACAAGGACCAGATCATCACCATGCCCAACAACGTGGTGTCCTCCGCGACGATCGTCAACCTCACCAAGGACGATGACGCGTACAGGCTGTACGTCTACTTCTCCGTGGCATACGGGTCCGACCTGAAGAAGGTCGAGCGCGTTATGCTCGACGTGGCAGAGAAGAGCCCTGTCGTCCTGCACGACGACGTGCATGCGGCACCCAACGTCAGGATGACCAACTTCCAGGATTCTGGTATCGAGCTCAGGCTGGGAGTCACCGTCCAGGACTTCAACGGCAACATCACCGCCGCATCGTCCCTGAGGATGGACGTCTACCAGGCGTTCGTGGACAACGACATCGAGATCCCCTACAACAGGCTGGAGGTCACGATGCTGAACGACTGCTTCAAGGGGGAGAAGAGACCCGGGGACCACGTCGCGGACTGAATCTACGGAAATCGATAGATTATTAAACTTTTTACTACTTTTTTCCTCAATTTGGCTACGAAATTCATAATAATTTCTACGTTTTCCTGTCAGATTTTATATACCATGAGCCTTTAGCATGGGCCACAGTGATGATCATGATCGATAACTTGGACAAGAAAATCATCGAGATCCTAAAGAGGGACTCGAGATGCCCCTACGTCGAGATAGCGAATCAGCTCGGAGTATCCGAGGGGACCATCCGCAGCAGGGTCCACAGGATGACCGACGAGGGCATTATCCGCGGATTCACGATCAAGACCAGCTCCAGGAACGTCAAGGCGCTGGTGGAGATCAGGATCGACGTGAACACGGACACCCAGGGCATCGCGAAAGAACTGGCCAGCTACGACGGCGTAACCGAGGTCTTCGAGGTGACCGGCGACCAGGATATCATCGCGATCGTCGATGTGGAATCATCACAGTATCTGAACGAGATCATCGAGCGCATCAGGCGCTACGACAACATCCTCAGTACGCGTACACGCATCATACTGAAGGAGCACTTTGGAGAGGCATGAAAATGTTTGCAGGAACAGGAACAGCCCTGGTAACGCCGTTCAAGAGGGACGGCACGATTGACGAGGAAGCACTGAGGAGACTCGTGAACTTCCAGGAGGAGAACGGAGTCGACGTCCTGCTGCCGTGCGGTTCGACGGGAGAATCCGCCATGCTATCGCATGAGGAGCACATACACGTCGTCGAGATCGTGAGAGATGAGGCCAAGAGGGCCAAGGTCCTCGCGGGTGCGGGAAGCAACTGCACATCCGAGGCTGTCATGCTTAGCAAGGGCGCCGAGGACCTGGGAGCGGACGGTATCCTGTCCATCTCCCCGTACTACGTCAAGCCCACCCAGGAGGGGCTGTACCAGCACTACAAGGCCATCCAAGATGCCATCGACATCCCGGTCATCGTGTACAACGTCCCGGGAAGGACGAGCGTCAACGTCAGCGTCGACACCCTCATGAGGCTGGCCGAGCTGCCCGGCATCACCGGTGTGAAGGAAGCCAGCGGCAACTTCTCGCAGATCATGGAGATCCTCGCCAGGAAGCCCGACGACTTCGAGGTCCTGAGCGGTGACGACGGTCTCACGCTGGGTCTGCTCTGCCTCGGTGCGGACGGAGTGCTATCTGTCGCAAGCAACTGCGTGCCCGGGCTCATGACCAAGATGGTGAAGAGCGCGAAGACGGAGGACGTATCTGAGGCCAGGGAGATCCACGAGAAGCTCCTGCCGCTGTTCTCCGCACTGTTCTGCGAATCCAACCCGATCCCCATCCAGTACACGATGGGAAGGATGGGATACGGCAACGGCGAGCCGAGACTGCCGCTCACACCCCTGAGCGAGAAGGGAAGGTCCGTATTGGACCCGGTCCTCAAGAACCTGGGTCTGATCTGAGGTGTTCCGGTTGATCGGTGCTGTCGTCGGTCATACAGGTGCATCCGTCCGCCATTGCGATGGCAGAACATCGGAAAACGTGTCCTTAGGGGACGTAATGTCCCCCAAAGGACCGCATTGCGCCACGGAATACCTACATCATTACTATGTAACGCGCAAAAGAGAAATATGCCCTCATTCAATCCGCGCCGTTATCAAGACAGGCGACCACACTGTGACATTCGCCAGAACGAAAGAGAGGGTCGGACCCGGAAGCAGGGTCATCCCCTACGGCATCCCTTTCGGGGGGCCGTCGGACCCGATGATCTCCGCCACGCACGGAACGGCCCCAAACAAGAGCGAGGTGCTCGGACTATGATAACCGTCATGAAATTCGGGGGGACCAGTGTCGGTTCCGCAGAGGCCATGCAGAGAGTGGCCAATATCATAATCAATACGAAAGGGGACAAGGTCGTCGTCGCTTCGGCCATGTCCGGTATCACGAACTTCCTGGTCGGGGTCGTCGACGATCCCACGAGGGACATCGACGAGGTCGTCCGCCAGTTCGCCGAGAAGCATCTCATGGCCGCCGAGCAGATGTTCGACGAGAAGACCATGTCCGAGTTCAAGGTCGAGTTCAACAAGAGGCTCGAATCCTTCAAGGAAGCCCTGAAGAGCGACCCCAACGATGCGTATTACAAGGACCTCATCACCTCCCAGGGAGAGAGGTTCTCAACCCTGATGATCTCATTCTATCTCAGGAAGCTCGGATACAAGTCCGAGGCGCTCACCGCGGAGACCGCAGGCATAGCCGCGATCGGACTCCCCCTGTCCGGATCGGCCGACCTGGTCGCCACCGCGAACGGCATGACCATGAAGGTCAGGCCCCTGCTCTACAAGGGCATCATACCCGTCATCACGGGATTCTACGGCATCAAGGACGGCGCACCCCTCACGTTCGGAAGGGGTGGATCGGATTACTCCGCGGCCGTCGTCGCCAACGCATTGGACGCGGACATGCTGGAGATCTGGACGGATGTGGACGGTTTCATGACCGCCGACCCCAGGATCATCAAGGATGCCATCAAGATCGAGGAGATGACCTTCGGCGAGGCCGCTGAACTGGCCTACTTCGGTGCCAAGGTCCTCCACCCCAGGACCATCGAGCCCGTGAGGCTCAAGCACATACCCCTGAAGGTCAGGAACTCCTTCAGGCCCGAGGAGCCCGGTACCCTCATCCACACCCTTAGGAAGAAAGGGAAGGGCCTCCTCAAGAGCGTGGCCACCAAGAACGACCTGGCGATCGTCACTGTAAGCTCGGCGGAGATTGCGTACAGGCCGGAGCTCGTCTCCATGATCATCGGCAAGATCGCCGAGGAGAACATCATCATCTATTCCATCTCAACATCGCTCTCGACCATCGCCATGCTGATCAGCAACGACGAGGTCTCCACCATCATCAGGAGGCTCAACGAGTTCTCCGGAGGCATCATCGAGAGGATCGATGTCAAGAACAACGTCTCCCTGGTCTGCTGCGTAGGCGACGATCTGCTCTCCAAGTGCGGGGTCACAGGGGACATCTTCACCGCGGTGAAGGAGGCAGGGGTCAATGTCGAGATGATATCGGAGGGTGCCTCCGAGGTATCCCTGAACTTCGTCGTGCCTATGGGCATGGTCATGGACGTGGTCGCTGCCCTGCACGCCAGATACATTGGGTGATTACGAATGATGCGCGATTTCGAATGCAAGGACGGGGTCATGCTCATCGGCGGGAAGTCCGCCGTGGAGCTGACCGAGGAATTCGGTTCACCGATCTATGTCTGCGACGAGGCCAGGATCAGGGAGAACTACAGGAACATACACGGCGCCTTCTCCAGGTACATGGACACGAGGATACATTACGCATGCAAGGCCAACACCAGCCTCGCCATCCTCAAGATCCTCGAGCAGGAGGGCGCTGGGATCGACGCCGTCTCCATCGGAGAGGTCAAGACCTGCCTCAAGGCGGGATTCACCCCCGACAGGATCATGTACACCGGCGTCAACGTCAGCGACAAGGAGCTGAAGGAGGTCGCGGACCTCGGAGTGATGATCAACATCGACTCCGTATGCGAGATGGAGAGGCTGGCGGAGATATCCCCTCAGCACGAGATATCCTTCCGCATCACCCCCGGGGTCGGCTCCGGGCACAGCGACAAGGTCATCACCGGTTCCAAGGGAGCCAAGTTCGGTATCCCCCTGGACGAGGTCATCGACACGTACGCGAGGGCCAAGGACCTCGGATTCAAGATCAAGGGCATACACGCCCACATAGGATCGGGAGGGCAGAGCGTCGCCCCGTTCCTCGACATGATGGAAGTGATCGTAGAGCTCGTCAACGAGATCAAGGGCCTGGGCATCGACCTGGAGTTCATCGACATGGGCGGAGGAATCGGAGTCCCGTACAAGCCCCAGGAGGACGAGATGGACCTAGCCGAGCTCGCATCCGAGATCACGGACATGATCGAGCAGCAGACCGACGTCAGGACACTGGTCATAGAGCCCGGAAGATACATCGTCTGCGATGCGGTGGTCCTTCTCACAAGGGTCAATGACATCAAGGATGCCGGCACCAAGAAGTACATCGGATGCGACGCGGGATTCAACACCCTGATCAGGCCCGCGTTCTACGACTCGTTCCATTACGTCACCATAGCGAACAAGTTCGGCAAGGCATGCACCGACAGGTACGACGTCGTCGGGCCCATCTGCGAGTCCGGAGACTACCTGGCCCACAACCGCGTCCTTCCCGAGCCGACCGTCGGGGACATCGTGGCGGTCTACAACGCCGGAGCCTACGGATTCTCCATGTCCAGCAACTACAACTCCAGACCCCTCTGCGGAGAGGTCCTCGTGAACGACGGCAAAGCGGAGCTCATCCGCGAGCCCGAGACGGTCGAGGAGCTCTGGAGGCACCAGATAATCCCGAAGAGGCTGATGTGATGCACTTCTGGAAGTATCACGGCATAGGCAACGACTTCGTCCTCCTGGACGGATCAAAGGGGGACCTGGAGGTCGACATGGAATGGTGCAGGGGAGCCTGCGACCGCCACTTCGGGATCGGAGGGGATGGTGTGCTCTACATTCTTCCCGGAGAGGGAACGGACATCACCATGAGGATCATCAACGCCGACGGCACGGAGGCGGAGATGTGCGGCAACGGCATCAGATGCGTCGCCGTGCACGCCTACAACTACGGCATCGTGGACAAGGAGGAGTTCTCCATCCACACCATGGCAGGGGACCTCAAGGCGAAGGTCACCCTGGAGGACGGCAAGGCCGTCGCGGCCACCATAGACATGGGCGCGCCCATCCTCGAAGGCAGGGAGATCCCCCTGGACTGGGACGGACGCTACATCAACGAGGACTTCTCGTGCCTCAGGTACTACTTCAAGGCCAACGCCGTGTCCATGGGCAACCCGCACTTCATCACGTTCCAGGAGATGGACGACCCCACGATCGACAGGCTCGGGCCCATACTCGAATGCCACAGGATGTTCCCCAGGAAGACCAACGTGGAGTTCTGCAGGATCATCGACGGCAAGATCTACATCAGGGTCTTCGAGAGGGGGGCGGGCTGGACGCTCGCATGCGGCACGGGAGCCTGTGCCAGCACCGTCGCGGCGGCACTGAACGGACTGGTCCCGTTCGACGAGCCAGTGGACGTGCACCTCCCCGGCGGATGGCTGAAGATCACCGTCGACAAGGACCTCAATTACGTTATGATGGAGGGACCTGCGGACCTCGTGTTCGAGGGTGAGCTCTCCAGCGAATACTCGGAGTGATTCCAATGACGAACTATGAGCAGGCAGACAGATTGAAGCAGATCCCCCCGTACCTCTTCGTGAGGCTCGAGAAGCTCTTCGCGGAGAAGAAGGCGCAGGGATGGGACATGATCGACTTCGGTATCGGCGACCCGGACCTCCCGGCACCCGACAGCATCGTGCAAGCGATGTGCGAGGCGTCCAAGGTCAACGACAACCAGAAGTACTCCTCCTCGGCAGGGGAGAAGGACCTCCGCGTCGCGGTGGCGCAGTGGTACAAGAGGAGATACGGCCTCGACATCGACCCCGACACGCAGGTGTGCATCACGATCGGTTCCAAGGAAGGCATCTTCAACATCGCCCAGGCCTTCGTGAACCCCGGCGACACGATCGTCGCACCCTCGCCCGGATACCCCGTGTACTCCGGAGCGGCGACCATATTCAACGATGCCAAATGCGTCAAGATCCCCCTCAGGGCGGAGAAGGACTGGCTCCTGGACGTGGACGAGTGCCCCAAGGGCGCGAAGATGCTGTACCTCAACTACCCCAACAACCCCACGGGAGCGACCTGCGATCTGGCGTACCTGAAGAAGGTGTACGACTGGTGCCAGCAGAACGGCACCATCATGTGCTACGACAACGCCTACTGCGAGATGGTCTACGACGGTTACAAGGCCCCGTCCGCGCTGCAGGCCGGACCGGACTGCATCGAGTTCGGATCCTTCTCCAAGACGTTCAACATGACCGGGTTCAGGCTCGGATACGCCGTCGGACACCCCGACCTCATCGCCGGGCTGAAGAAGTGCAAGGGACAGATCGACTCAGGAGCGCCCATCTTCATCCAGAAGGCCGGCATCAAGGCGCTGAGCCTCTACGGGCCCAACGGGGAGACGCCCAAGGACATCTCCGACAACATGGCCATCTACTCCGAGAGGAGGTCCGTGCTGGTCAACGGGCTCAGGGAGCTGGGCTTCGACGTTAAGATGCCCAAGGGAACATTCTACGTCTGGTTCGACTGCGGCATGTCCTCCTCGGACTTCACGCAGAAGATGGCGGACATCGGCGTCATTGTCACCCCCGGAAGCGGTTTCGGCGAATCCGCCGAGGGCTACATCAGGATGACCGTGACCGAGCCTGTCGAGCGCATAAGGAAGGCGCTCGAGAGGATGAAGCAGAACAAGTACATCGAATGAAACCGAGGGGGAACACCCCTCCCTTTCCACTTTCGGGACCCGCTCCCTAAGGAGCCTAGCGGCCTTGGCGACTGACAGTCCCGTCCAGCATTTTCTGATTCTAAGCCAGGTAGTCTGGCACAGCAGATCGTCCGTTTCACTTTCGGTCACCCCCTTCTCAATTTTAAATACGGAATCTGCGATGGTGAGCTGAGGAATCACAATGGCCACAAAAACCCTTGAAGACATACCAGGAGTAGGACCAGCCATAGCAGAAAAACTCCGTGAAGCAGGATACAACGAACTGATGGCCATCGCAGTCGCTTCCCCGTCCGAGCTCTCAGAAGCTTGCGAGATAGGTGAGAAGAAGGCAATGGACATCATAGAGGGTGCCAAGCTTTGCGCGGACATTGGCGGTTTCGAGACAGGAGAAGACATCCTGGAGAGGCGCAAGCAGATAACCAAACTCACCACCGGATCCAAGGCGTTCGACGAACTCCTCGCGGGAGGACTCGAGACACAGTCGATCGTCGAACTCTTCGGAGAATTCGGAAGCTGCAAGACACAGGTCTGCTTCCAGCTGGCGGTCAACGCCACCCTGCCCGAGGAGAGGGGAGGATTCGATTCGGATGTCATAATCATCGATACTGAGAACACGTTCAGGCCCGAGAGGATCATCCAGATGGCCAACTACCTCGGCGTGGACCCCGACGAGACCCTCAAGAGGATCCACGTCGCCAGGGCGTTCAACTCGCAGCACCAGGTGCTCCTTGTGGACAAGGCACTGGAGCTTGCTCAGACCCTGAAGGTCAAGCTGCTGATCGTGGACTCGCTCACATCGCATTTCAGAGCGGAGTACGTGGGAAGGGGAGCGCTCGCCGAGAGGCAGCAGATCCTGAACCGTCACATGCACGACCTGCTCAACTTCGCTACGCTCAACAACGCGGTCATCGCGGTCACCAACCAGGTCGCCGCCAAGCCCGACGCGTTCTTCGGGGACCCCACCAGGCCCATCGGAGGACACATCGTCGGACACACCGCGACGTTCCGTATCTACCTCAGGAAGGGAAAGGCCGGCAAGAGGATCGCAAGGTTGATCGACTCGCCCAACCTGCCAGAGGGAGAGGCCGTCTTCATGGTCACCGAAGATGGTATTAAGGACTAAACGCTAAACGGGGGCGTGTGCCCCCAATACTTCTTTGAGACATCTGGCGAATCGAAGGAGATGCCCCTTGCCGAGATCAAGGGGTGCCTCAGAGCCGAGACCGACACATGCGACATCGTCGCCACCGGCCCCGGATACGCGATAGCATCCTTCGATGAGGACATGCTAGGCCCCATAGCGGACCGCATAGCCATGTCCCACAGCGTCGGCAGATACCTCGGAGAGTACACCCCCGACGACATATCCGGGCTGGCCGACATAGAGCTCCCGGAAGGCACCTTCGCCATCAGGGCGAAGAGGTTCGAAGGGATGATGAGGGACGTCGATTCCCAATCGCTGATCCGCAAGGCCGGAGGCCTGCTGTCCAAGCACAACGACGTGAACCTGAAGGATCCGGACATAGTCGTCCGCATGCAGATGTGCGACAAGGTGCACCTGTATCTGGAGGAGAGGGTCACCGAGACCGACCTCCTGGAGAAGAGGAAGGTGGCGGAGAGGCCGTTCTTCTCGCCGATATCCCTCCACCCGAAGTACGCCAGGGCGCTCATCAACATGGCCGAGGTCAAGAGGGGCCAGACCGTACTGGACCCGTTCTGCGGAACAGGGGGCATAATGATCGAGGCTGCCCACATGGGCATGAAGGCCGTCGCCTCCGACTTCGACGAGGAGATGATCTGCGGATGCCAGGAGAACCTGGACTTCTACGGCCTGAAACTGCACGACTTCGACGTCCTGGACATCGGCGACATAGCCGACAGGTTCCCGGAGATGGATGCCGTGTGCACGGATCCTCCCTACGGCAGGTCCACCAAGACGGGCGGCGAGACCATCGCCAAGCTCTACCAGAGGGCCGGCGACGTGATACCGAAATGCCTCAAGAAGGGCCACCTGGCGGGAATAATCCTGCCCAATCCCCTGAAGATCGAGGGCATGGAGCTACAGCAGATGTTCGAACAGAGGGTACACGGCACGCTGACAAGGCATTACCACATATTCCGCAATCCGCAATGATGTTCGACAGAATGCGTATTGGTTTTATATGAAACGGACAATCAACGATTACGCGCGGGTATAAACTCCGTCGCGTTGACGTGATAGACGATGACAGTCAAACAGTACATGCTCGATAAGATTGCGAAAGGCACCATGCACGCCGCACTCATTGACCCCGACAAACAGCCCGCAGAGGAGGCCGGAAAGCTGGCCAAGACCATGAAGGCGGCTGGAACCGACATCATCTTCGTCGGCGGATCGAGCGGAATCACCATCGAGAACCTCTCCGCCACAGCCAAGGCCGTGAAGGAGGCTTCCGGACTGCCCGTCATTCTTTTCGGAGGAACGCCCGAGTCCATCAACAAGGAGCTCGATGCGGTGTTCTTCATGCAGATCGTCAACTCCGCAGACCCCAGATTCGTGACGTTCGGCCAGGTCATGGCCGCACCCGTCATCGCGAAACTCGGCCTCGAGTCCATCTCAATGGGTTATGTCATCGTCGAACCCGGAATGACCGTGGCCCGCGTCACCAGCGCCAAGGTCGTAGGACAGGATGAGATCGAGAAGGCCGTCGCATACGCCATGGCCTGCAAGATGTTCGGATTCGAGTTCATCTACTTCGAGGCCGGATCCGGAGCGGACAGGCCTGTTCCCCCCGCGATGATCAAGGCCATCAAGAGCTGTGTGGACCTCCCCCTCATCATCGGAGGAGGCATCAGGACGCCCGAGGCCGCCGAAGCGGCGAGGCTTGCAGGCGCGGACATCGTCGTCACCGGAACCCTCATCGAGCAGGGTGCGGACGATGCGAAGCTGAAGGCGGTAGTATCCGCAGCAAAGGGTAACTGAGATGTCATACGACGACCAGCCCAGCTACAACACGCCGATCTCCCCCCGCCAGTTCATTTGGAACACTCCGGAGGAGAGGGCCGCCGGGATCAACAACGACCTCAAGGTCGCTGCACGCAGGTACCTGTGCCCCAACTGCGGAAGGGAGTTCAGCCTCTTCCAGTCCAGGGCGATCGCCTGCAAATACTGTCCCAAAGCGGATCAGAACTGCCCCAACGTCAGATGCCCCTACTGTGACAAGGAATACCCCATCAGGGGATTCATCGTCCCCGACAACAACCCGGGAGCGAAGGCGGATCAGGTGCACATGACTAACTATGCGCAGGACGTCTTCAACCGCTTCTCCGACTCGTACAACAGAAGATGATCATCTCTTCTGGATCGCAAGCATCTGAGGATGCCTGTTGACGACCGCAGCTACGTCTATCGCCCTTATCTGAGCATGGTGCATGCCGGTGCCGCTGTCCTTTGCGTCATCGGTCTCTCTAAGCATCGCTATTGCCGCGTTGCAGGTCTCCAGCATGTTCCTGGACCCGTCCATGAGGTCCTTCATCACTGCGATGGCATCGGCCACGGTGCTAGTCTGAGAAATATCGTAAAGGGCTGCTACGGGCACGTGGACCTTGAACTCGCCTATCTCTATGGTCCTAATCTCCTGGGCCACGACGTTGACGTCCCTGTGACCCTTCTCGAAGACCATCCCCTTGGAAACTGGCGACCTCTCTATCGGCCTGCGGTACTCCGCGGTGAGAGGCTTCCTCTCCACGTCGATACCCTTGACTTTCATCCCTTCCACGAGCAAGACGTTGTCCGCGGCCCTTATGACGGATTCGTCACCGGATACGACCATCAGTGAGATTCCATTAGCAGCCATGGATCCGGCCAACTCGGACACTGATACCATCGATTCCTCTCCCAGGAACGATCTTCTGAGGACGCAAGGGTTGGAGTACTCCTCATCCATCAGGATCAGCTCGGAGCCCATCTCCACCGCCTCGGATATCGACAGGAGCTCGGACATCGGGGAAGATACGAACTCCCTCTTCGCCGCGGACGTGTCCTCGAACTCTGCGGAGTTCTCGACGAACATCGATATGTCCACGGAATCCGCCGGGCGGTTGGGCTCTGCGATGACGTAGGCCGCATCAGGGGATGTGACCACATATTCCCTTCCGTCGCCGGGGATGTGCGCGTAGACGCCCGACAGGATCGAATCGAGCAGTGTGGACTTCCCGCTCCTGCTCGGCCCGGATATGACTGTGAATCCCTTGGGAATGCCCATTCCCTGGATCGAGTCGCCGTAGGGCACCTCGAACGTCACCCTGAACCTCTGGTCGGACTCGAAAGGCACGGCATCGACCATCGGGGCCATGTCGTCCTCGCGTCTCGGAAGGATGGAGCCATCAGCGATGAATGCGACGAGCCCCTTCTCCTTCAATTGGGACCTTATGTACTCCGCATTCTCATAGGTCTGCAGATGGTTGTAGACCTTGGACTGCTTGTATGCGGAGTAGTACAATGATTCTGAGATGATCGTCTTGATCCTCTCTATCAGGAGGTTCATCGCCGCCGCGCTGACCTTGTTGCCGTCCGCGGGAAGATCGGCGGTGAAGCGGGCCTCCACATAGTACTGCGTGATCCTGATGCTCCCCCTCTCCAGGATCTCCTGGCCGGGACGGGGGATGAACACCTCCCCTCCGGAGGTCTTCGGTATAGGTGAACGTGCATGCGTGCGGGCTGACTCCCTGAAGCGCCTGGCGATGAGGTCCCTGAGGGCGATCTCCCTCAGCTTGGTGTCGTACATGTCCGCCGGGAACCCCGCCTTCTTCATCGGGACCCTGATGCGGATGTTCGTATGGCCCATCCTGTCGTTCTGGATGTCGTCGAAGATGAGCTCGAAATCGTCGAAAACGAAATTGTTCTGAATGCCCTTGTACTTCTGGAAGGGTTTTCCATCGGCATTCTTGAGAGTCTTGAAGAGGATCTCTTCGGATGCCATCTGGGAAACCTCTTCAGCGGAACTTACTGTACCTGTCCAGCAACTTGCAGATCTTGTCGTACTCGTCCTTGGAGAGGTCGTCAGCGTCGAGGAAGGTCTTCGCGAACTCCTTCGCGGCCTTCGTGGAGATACGGGATGCCTTCGCGATGACCGATGCGAGGAACGATGATGCCTTCGCAGGATCCATCCTTGAAGCGGACAGGATCTCGTTCATGTCGTACTTGAAGGGGGCCAGCTTGTGCGTGTTCAGCATCGACTGCTTCTTGGTCGATTCCTTCGTCTTCACAGGCTTGTTCTTCTTGGGACCCTTGTCGCCGCCGTACGAACTGCCGGTCTGGGGGACAGGCTTCTGTACAGTCTTCTGTACCGGCTTCTGTCCGGTCTTCTGGGCAGGCTTCTGCGCGGGCTTCGACGCCGGTTTGGTCGCCGGTTTGGTCGCCGGCTTCTGTGCGGGCTTTGCGGGCCTTGTCTTTTCTGTATCTCCAGGCAAGAGTATAACTCCGTTGGACGTCGAAAAGTGCTTTACCTATATAAATACGCTATTATAAAGCCAAACTTTTCACAGATGTGCACGGAATTCGCGAGTGCGGGGGATGGGATTCGAACCCATGAACCACTAAGGACTGGATCTTAAGTCCAGCGCCTTTGGCCAACTCGGCTACCCCCGCCTGAGTGTCAATCGTATCATGGTTAATAAAGGGTACACGGTCACTGTCGGCCGTTCATACCAGCATATGAGAAATACATGCATGCCAATCACTTAGCGATGGCCTACAGGATACCCAGGGACGATGATGTTTCGAAGGCGATAGACAACTGCCTCACCCGCTCACCCAGGGTCAAGTCGCTCAAGGTTCTGACCGACCTCGTCCAGACTGAGCTCCTGTGCATCGACGAGGGGTACCGCGTGAGCGGCGAGCGCATCAGGCGCGTGGGCATCAAAAAGGGACTTTTCGACCTGGAGATCAGGTATGCGCATACCAACAGGACCGTCCCCTACGAGAGGTGCCCGGTATGCAGGAACAAGCTGGAATCCGTGAGGAACAGGACCCTTGACTGGAAGACCGTGGAGCTGTCCCGCGACTGCAAGGTGTGCGGCTATTCGGCGAAGGCGGATGCCGGCAGGCCCGCCAGGTACATCATCACCAGAAGGAACTGACATGGACCGCATCGCCGATCTGAAGAGGGCGGAGCAGCTGCTCAACGAGGCGGCGGACCTCATCGATTCCTCGCTCAGGATGTCCGGCATGGAATCGCGTACCGGCGACAGCACGGAAACGATCAGGAGGATCGCCTCCGATAAAGATGATGCAGGCAGCCTCCGCAACATCATCCTGGACATGGAGTACCGCGAGAGGGAGCAGCCCTTATGGACACAGCCCCTTACATCCCCCAAGCATCAGTTCGAATTGAAGAAGGACGAATGACCGTCCTTTGATGTTCAAGAACAGGAGGCCGTGAGGCCACTTTGTCAGGTTTATCGTTGGAGCCTCCGAGATGGTGAATGATGCCTGCATCCGCTCCGACACCAAACGCGAAGGTATATGACGGGCGAGGGTGTTAGGGTGCTGAAGGGTCTCCGATGAAGATTTGGGAATTCGCGAAAGTAAATGGATCGTCCATCAAGGTGGACAATTGGATCTCGGACACGATAGGCATAGTGGACGGGGGATGCGTGTACAGCACCCTCTTCAAACACCCGGCCCAGGGACCCAAGGATTATGAGATCATGCTCTCCATGTTCCCTCAGGAGAACTACCGCACCCTCACCCACATCACGATGTACCTCGACGATGTGCCAGGCTCCAGTGCTCAGGCCGCTCATTTCCTGGCCGAGAAGGACATCAACATCCTCAACTCCGTATCGCTCAACGGCATCTCCGACACGGTCATCGTGTGGAAGCTGATGGCGGACATGAACTTCGCCGGCGAAGGGGAGCTCCTGCTCGAGGACTTCAGGAACCTCAAGGACAACGGCGACCCCTCGGTCTCCAAAATCAAGAGGATCGAACTCAAGCCGGCAGAGGTCGGAAGGCTGTTCAAGGGCAAGGTCGACGAGGCCGGCAAGGAGGAGATCAGGCGCGGATACCCCACCACGATCAAGAACGGATGCTTCGACATAGCCGAGGTCTACGGGGACATCCTCCCGGACCTGGACGGAAAGAACGTCCTCATCACCATGGATGCGGACTCGTGGATATGCTCCATCACGCTGTTCAAGGAAGAGACCAAGCTCGTCAAGGTCGGCCTGGAGATCCCGGACTGCCCCGGAAGCATCACGCAGGCCCTCAGCGTCATCGCCGACTGGAACGTGAACCTCATCTCGGTGTTCAGCAAGGTCAAGATCTGCTACGAGACCATGAGCCTGGAGCTGGTCATGGATGTCTGCAAGAGCAACAAGACCGCCTCCGAAATCAGGGACCTGCTTCCGACATGCCTCGAGAAGCTCAACGGCATATTCGTGCTCAAAGAGTTCGTAGAACTCATGTGATATCATGGAACTCCCGAGGACCTCACGCTCCTACGGATCAGAGATAGAGGAGCTCATCGTCGGCAAAGGCGATTACATCATTGGAGGCGCCCGCAGCCCCCCGTTCCTGGAGCTGGACAACGCGAGGAACCGCAGGCCCGTCATCTTCGGGGAGGCCTACGATGATTTGGGACTCTACAACGAATCGGCAGCCTCCATGTTCTCCGGCCGCCAGAACGACATCGAGGAATGGGCGGTCATGTGGAAGGAGCTGGGCGCCGACGGCATATGCCTGAGGCTCACCAGACCAGACTCCCAAGAACTGGTCAAGCGCATAGCTGACAGGACCAGGATCCCCGTGATGGTCTCCGCAGATACGGACATCCTCAAAAAGACCGCGTCCGAAGTAGACGATTCCATCCTCATCCTATATTGCAGGGACGAGGCTCAGAGCCTGGAGATGTCCTCATACTCCAACAATCACATACTGGTCGCCAACTGTGGCGACACCGATCCGCAGACCCTCTGTAGACGCATGCAGGAGCTTGGTGCCAGCAACATCATCGTGGACCTCGGCAAAGGGAAGATGGGGCCGTCCTTCAAGACCCTCAGGTCGAGGATCTCCTCCTACCGCATGGACGGTCTGAACGGTGTGCCGGACTCGCAACACAACATAATCTGCGATGCCACGCCCTCGTGGGACGAGCACGGCCACGACGTTACCGCGAGGAAGGCATCGATGATCGAGGCCATGACCGCGCTGGGTGCGATGATGGCCGGAGCCGACGTGATCGTCGTGAAAGGCCCCGGAGCCGCCGACATGGCGCGCGTGTACGGGGAGGAGCTGGCGGACCTATGATAGCACTAACGATCTCCGACCTCATGGATGCGGACATGGCGGTCCTCCGCCTGTCGGAACTCAGGAAGAGGGTCTGCGACCACGGCGTCCCCGAAGCGGTCTGCATAAGGAACGACAGCTTCTCGGACGAACCCTTCGTGACCATGACGGAACTTATAGGGACAATATGGGACGGCGTCCTGATCCTGGAGACGTCCGACCCGTCCATCGCATCCAAGGCGCTGGTCCGCGTGATGGGCCGCAGGCCGATCCTGCTGGGAGCGACCGCGGACAACATCGATCAGTTCTCGATGACCGCCACGCTCTTCGACTGCCCCCTGTGCGTCAGCGCAGAGAGGCTGGAGGACCTCATGGACCTGTCCGCGAAGGCCTCATCGCTGGGGGTAGAGAACATCCTCCTGGACCCGATGATGAGGAACATGAAGCAATGCCTGGAGGTCTGCACGGACCTTCAGCGCCTGTCTGAAAGGATGCCTGATGCCGACCATCCAGTGATGGTCAGGACCTGGTCAGGAGAGTACGCCATGACGATGGCGGCCGTGTCCATCCTGTCGGGCGATGCGGTGGTCGTCACAGACGACCTGGACGAGGACAGCTGCGAGACCCTCGGGGTGCTCCAGGAATCTGTGAGATGATACGTTGCACATCTCGAGATACACCAGGATCGACACTGTGACCGTCCCGGACTAGTTCATGTCCGTGATAACAGTGTCATCGGACGGACCAGAGATAGATGCGGAGACGATAAGGGCCGGACTGGAGAAGGACAGGGAATCCCTTGACTACCTGGCAGTAGCCTCGGACACGGATCCGCTGGATTTTCCGGACCTCTACAAGGCGATCAAATCCGTAAGGCCCCGCGGACTGGATGTCCTGATAATCACTGGCGGGCACGACCCTCAGGTCCTGGACGACACGGTGGGAGCAGGTTACGCCCATGCCGCCGACCTCCTGCTCGGAAGGGAGACCACCGAGGAGCAATTGGAGTGCCTGTCGATCCTTAGGGACAACAAATGCAAGTTCGCCCTGACAGTGAACGCATCCGAGCACGACGAGGATTCCCTCAAGACCTTAGCGGAGAGATGCGGCAAATGCGCCATGTTCATCCTCAAGCAGGACAGAAAACATCCTGTGGATGCCAACAACATGTCCAAACTCACGGCTGCGGCCAAGAAGAGCAGCTGGAATGTCAAAGTGATATGAACCTGATTACCATCGGCACACCGTCAACTGATACGTCTTCTCTTGTTATCCGATGCCAGATGGTTAAGCCGATGTGTATTCCGAATTCGATCCTGGCAGTTATCAAAGTTAGTATATAAACCACTTTGATAAAACTGTAGTTAAAAAAGTTGTTTATATACTCGGTTTGACAAAAAACGATGGATTGGGGAATGTTCACCTCCTGGATTATCGCAAAAGCTAAAATCGAAATATCATAGATTTCTGGTCACCGTGAGAGCAAACTGTTTGCTGTTAGAGAACCCGTACACGATGATAGCTGATAGACGAACAGATGAAAGATGTCAGCCACAACGGCTGCCAGGATCCTTTCCGATCTAGAAAGAAAAGGTGTGTTGAGGGAGGTATCTGAAAGGAATGTGACGGGGTCGCCCCCGCCTATAATCACCTTACGAAATTGGACAGCACGGCGGTCTTCGCAGGGCGGAGCGCACGGCTGCTGCAGTTGATGTATTTCTGAGGGACGTCGACATCCTTCTCGAAGCGGTCCAGGAACTTGGGGTCCTTGCTGAACGCACCTGCGGACAGTCCGCATTCGGTGTTCTCCAGCTCCTCGAAGATCTTGTCGACGGAGTCGACAACGAACACATTCAGGATGGGGAATCCGGAATCCATGTAGTTCAGGTCGTCCTCCTCGTCGAGACCGCACACCGCTATGGGCGCAACATAGTTCTCCGGAAGGTCCTTCGACACAGGCATCGCCTTGGCGATGGTGAAAGGCATCATTTCCAAAGCCTTCGCTTTGTACCCATCGGCGTAGTCCTGGCAGATGACCGGGCCGGTGAATGAGGTGTCGTTGACGGGATCGTCGATCTTCAGGTCCTTCATGTACTCGGCCAGGAGGTCCACGAACTTCTGCTGGTCCTCGCGGGTGATGATGACCTTGGAACACGAATAGAGGCGCTGGCCGCTGTATGCGAACGCGGACTCCATGATGTTCCTCACGGTGGCCTTCATGTCCGACGGGCGGTACACCACGGCGGGATTCATGCCCTTGATCTCGTTGATGAACTTCATCTCGTCGTCCACCTGGAGGAACATGAGGTCCTCCAGCCTTTCTCCGGAACCGGATGCGACCAGGCCGGCCACGCGCATGTCGTTGGCCAGGACCTCGGTGGTGTACTCCTTGCGGTCCACTACGAGGTTCAGGACGCCTCCGGGAAGGTCGTACTTCTCCATCAGGTTGTAGAACAGGTGGGCGGGCATCGGGCAGTGCTTGGACGGGTTCATGACGACAGTGTTTCCTGCGACCATGGCCGCGACCGCGTGGGCTATCGGGGAGGCGAACGGCGAGTTGTGAGCGGTGATGACGGCCCAGACTCCCCAGGGCCTCTTCCTTCCGAGCTCCTTCGCATCGGCCAGGATCCTCTCGACGGCCTCGATCGTGGCATCCACTTCCGCCAGAGCATCCTCACGGACCATCCCGGAACTCACGGTGATAGCGGCCGCATAATGCAGCCTCCTGGCCTTGAGCACACCGGGGATGGCCTGGAAGTACCTTGCCCTCTCCTCCACAGGCATGACGCTCCACTTCTCGAATGCCTTGACGGCCGCTGTGACGGCCTCCTCCATCGTGCCCTCCTCAGGGTCCTGGAAGATACCGTACTGAATCGTGGGATCGATCGGACTGTAGATGTTGAACTCGTGTCCCGATGCGATCTTCAATCCGCCGAAGTAATTCGGATAGTCCTTCTTCTCACCGCTGAGGATCTGCATGATCTCATTCTCGAAGGCCCTGCCCTCTTCGGTGGTCTGGAAATCAGGATAGTCTGCCATATGCATGGACGATAGCATCGGACGGATAAAAATGAGCACGGCATTCCGTTCGGAAGCCATGGATGTATATCTGCTACGACTGAATCGCAGAGGGACGATGGTTATTCTTTCCTAGGTAGGAAATTATGTCCACTCATTGCCCTTTCAAGTGGATAGGATCACGTGCATGGAGTGCAGCAAGGATGATACAAGATGGTGAATCAGAAACAAGATGGTGGACCCGGCCGGATTTGAACCGGCGACCTCCGCCGTGTGAAGGCGACGTCATAACCCCTAGACCACGAGTCCGATATGACACTGCAATTCATCAGTGTATTTATTAGTAGTTATTATGGGAAACGAGGGCGGAAGGTAAAGGAAAGGAGGAATAAACCGCCCTCGTTCTCAATTAGCCCGCCCAATTCACCGTCACCGGCTCGTTGGATGGATGCATAATCCTAATTGGGCGTATTCAGTATATAATGATTTCTTTAAACAGCGCTTAAACTACGGATTTCGATGAAAATGTACGAAAAACCTCAAGAAAATTACGGAATTTGGAGGGGTCGCGGGCGAAAGTGGTAAAGGAAAGGAGGAATAAACCGCCCGCAACCGTTCTTGTGATCCACTCATGTTGGCTTTTTATCACATGGATGGATGCTTAATCCAATGATATTTTTGAAGTATTAAAAAATTACTATAAATTTCTAATATTCATGCATATTTATGTACATCAATATCGTCCATAGGATGGATGGACGGATACAGATGATCAGAAGATGGTGGACCCGGCCGGAATTGAACCGGCGACCTTCGCCTTGTAAGGGCGACGTCATAACCCCTAGACCACGAGTCCGTAGGTGAACCTAATCATCATTTCATATAAAAACAAGTCCGTCGCGCGGATAACCTCCAGAAACCATCATAAAAAGCCTTAATAATCGGCCGAATATACGAGCAGTAGAGCGATAGTAGTCCAGCGGTTAGGACGGATGCTTCCCAAGCCTCTGACCCGGGTTCGAATCCCGGCTATCGCACTTTTATTATCGGTTTCAGATCGAACGGGCCTCGGAATTGTTCCGACAGACGCTCGCACACATTATTAAAGGAGACAATTATAAGGCTCCACCATGGACATCCTGGAGATAGACGGTTCAAGAGGTGAGGGTGGTGGACAGATGGTCCGCACATCGGTAGCCATGGCCACAGTCACCGGGATCACCACGCATCTCACCCGTATCAGGGAGAACAGGCCGACCAACGGGTTGTCCAAACAGCACTGCGCCGCGGTCGAGGCCGTCGCCCAGATGGCCGGATCCACGGTCGAGGGGAACATCATCGGTTCCCGCGAACTGCTTTTCACGCCCGGTCATGAGCACAAATACGACATCGAGATGAACATCGGTACCGCCGGCAGCCTCAGTCTGGTCCTCCAGGCGATGATGCTCGCAGGAAGGAACCACCGCAAGAGGCTCACCGTGGACATCAGCGGAGGGACCAACGTCATGTGGGCGCCTCCGATAGACTCCTACCAGACGTTACTGTTCCCTCTGATGAGGAAGATGGGCATCGAGGCCAACGTCAAGATCATCGACCGCGGATTCTACCCGCAGGGCGGAGGACGCGTCATAACCACCCTGGACCCCATCGATACGATCAAACCTCTCGACATCGAGGAGCTGGGGGAGCTGAAGAGCATCAAAGGCATCTGCTTCAGCCAACGCCTTCCGGATTGGATCAACAAGGACATGATCACCAGCTGCCAGAACACCCTGAAGCCCTACGCGGACGTGGAGTTCGACATCCAGAAGACCGACGGCGACTCCAGGGGTGCGGGCATAGTCCTCACGGCGGAGTTCGAGAACGGTCTGCTCGGAAGCAACGCCCTGACCTCCCGCGGACACACTGCCGACAAGGCCGGAGAGGATGCGGCGATGGACCTCATCAGGGAGATGACGAGCGGCGCGACCATGGACGTCCACACGGCGGACCAGGTCCTCCCGTACATGGCGATGGCCCAGGGCAAGAGCGGATTCTCCGTCTCCAGGATCAGCAAGCACCTGCTGAGCCAGATGGACACTCTGGAATCATTCCTTGATGTGAAGTTCGGGGTCGAGAGGAAGGACAACGTCTACAGGTTCAGCGTGACCCCTGGCGAGAACAACAAGGCCCTCCACCCCATCTGAACGGGATAACGTTCACTTTTTGTACGTGTATCTGCTGGCAGAGCACATGGCGAATCCCAGACCCTTCATACATGTCAACTGCGCTATGTCCGCTGACGGCAAGCTTGCCGGCGACGACCGCACACAGGTGCGCATCTCATCCGACGAGGACAAATCGCGCGTGAAGGGCCTCCGCAAGCATTACGATTCCATATTGGTCGGAGTCGGCACCGTCATCGCCGATGACCCGCACCTGACCCTGAAGGACAGGGACTACGACACCAACCCCATCCGCATCGTCCTGGATCCGCACGGCCGCACGCCTGATAACGCACAGGTATTGAACGACCGCGCACCCACCGTGATGGTCACCCTCGAGGGATGTACCAGGACATGGGACTGCGACGGTATCATCCGCGCCGGGAAGGTCGATATCGACCTGGATAAGGTCATGGACGAGCTCGTCAGGATGGGTGTCGAGAACATCCTGGTGGAGGGCGGCGGGAAGACCATAGCATCGTTCTTCAGGGCCCATCTGGTGGACCGCTACACCGTGTTCGTAGGTGGACTAGTAATCGGCGGATGCAACGCGCCTACGCCCTGCGACGGGGACGGATGGGTAGAGCCAGAAGGGATAAAACTCCAGCTGGACGACTGCCAGATGCTCGGGAACGGCGCCCTCTTAAGTTTCAAGCCTCTCTACGAGTAACGGGATCTTGTGCTCCCTCGGCTCGAGGACGAAACGTACGTAGTTGTAATCGGTCCCGAACACCTCGCTGCTGACCATCACATAGGGCTTGCCCGTGGCATCCTCGAGGACCCTCGAAAAGAATCCCGCGGCATACTGGATCAGGCATTTGGCGGAGCCTTCCGTCAGCGGGATGCTGTCCTTAATGATCAGCGTCAGGGGCTTGACTGAGTAGACGCTGACGTCCCCGAATCCGAGCTCCCTGAAGTAGTTCCTTGCATTGTCTATGGTGTCCTCCATCGTCTCCCCCGTAAGGGAACCGGACATGGCCGCGCCGTGTATGAAACCGAGGATGCTGGCCATCGGATCCACGTTCAGACCCATTCCGTCGAATCCCAGGAATATGAACCTGGGGAGGGTCCTGATCATCTTCTCGGGGTCCTGAGCCACCTTGGTGAGGAGCTTGAATGCGAGCTCCCTGGATTCGTCCGAGGACTGTACGGCCTTGCCGAACGGGAGCGAAATGAGCGAATAGTACCTCTTGCGGTTGTCCTGGAGGTCATCATGGACGGAGATCAGCTTGTCATGCACCATCGAATCCAGGTGGACCGAGATGGTGGACTGGGCCTTGGAAACTTTCTTGGATATCTCCGTTAGTGACAGATCGCCCTTCTCCAGCTCGTGCAATATGTTCAACTTCACATCGCTGGAGACCTGTACCGTGCCGTCCCCGGTGATGTAGAGTTCGAAGTGATTGGACGTTTCGTCTGCCATAAAAGTCCGTATGCGGTTCGTATATTAAAGTTTCGCATTAGTCACTCCAAAATTATGTATATGCGCGCGAGGATGGTCAAGAGAGGAATAGGCATGAAAGCTACTGTGGATGGAAAGACTTGCGATATCAGGGCAGTATGGTTCGAGAACGGAAAGGTCAGGATGATCGACCAGAGGGAACTCCCGGCGAAGATCGTCCTGGTCGACTTCGACGACTATCTCGACATAGCGGAGGCCATACGCAACATGACCACCCGCGGTGCTCCTTCCATAGGGGCCACCGCCGCATACGCGATGTGCATGGCGGCGCTCAAGGGATGCGACCTGAAGAAGGCCGCGGCGGACATCAAAGCCGCAAGGCCCACGGCCAACGACCTGTTCTACGCCGTCGACTACATGAGCGAAGAGCTCTCCAAGAGTGTGGACCCGGTCAAGGCCGCCGACGGATACGCCCAGATGATGGTCGACAAATGCATCAAGATAGGCGAATACGGGGCGGAGCTCATCAAGGACGGCATGAAGCTCATGACGCACTGCAACGCAGGAGCGCTGGCAACGGTCGATGTCGGCACCGCGCTGGCCCCAATGAGGAAGGCCCACGAGCAGGGAAAGAAGTTCTTCGTCTACGCCTCGGAGACCAGGCCCCGCCTGCAGGGCATGCAGCTCACAGCCTGGGAGCTCAACCAGGAGGGAATAGACCACGCCATCATCCCCGACGGGGCATCGGCATACTACATGTCGCAGGGCGTGGACATGATCATCACCGGTGCGGACAGGATCGCCGCCAACGGGGACTTCGCCAACAAGATCGGCACGTTCGACAAGGCAATCGTCGCCAAGCACTTCGGCATCCCGTTCTACGTCGCCGCACCCATTTCCACATTCGATTTCAACACGAAGACCGGGAAGGACATCGTCATCGAGCAGAGGTCGGAGACCGAGGTCACCATGGTGAAGGACTACAGGATCGCCCCGGTCGGCTCCAAGGCCCTGAACCCCGCCTTCGACGTCACCCCGGCGGAACTGGTGGCCGGGTTCATCACCGAGAAGGGGATCCTGAGGCCTGACGAGATCCACAAGGTGAAACAATGAACGAGAGATACGCCAGGCAGGAGCTCGTGAAGATATGCAAGCTCCTCTACGACCGCCAGCTGACCGTCTCCGCCGGAGGCAACATGAGCGTCAAGATCAACGATTCAGAGATACTCATCACCCCCTCCGGGAGGAACAAGGGCATGCTGGAGCCGGAGGACCTGGTCCTCATCGATTCCAAGGGCAAGGTGCTCTCCGAGGGCAAGCCGTCGATAGAGCACAAGTTCCACCTGGCGCTGTACAACATGAACTTCGACACCCGTGCCGTGGTCCACTGCCACCCGCTCCACTGCGTCACGCTGGCCGTGAAGGGCGAGAAGATCAAGAGCAACATCACGCCCGAAGGCGTCCTCCTCCTTGGGGACGTCCCCATGATCGGGTACTTCACCCCGGGATCCAAGAAGCTGGTCGAGGCCGTGGCGGCCGTCGGCGACCACAAGGCGATACTCATGGAGCGCCACGGCGCCATCACCCAGGGCCGCACCCTCGAGGAGGCATACAACAGGATGGAGGAGCTGGAATTCCAGGCCAGGCTCCAGCTGCTCTGCGGCGATGTGGAGGACCTCCCCAAAAGGGAGATCACCAAGCTCTCGAAGATGTGATATCATGACGATCCTCGTAACGAAATGGTTCGGCACCTTCCTCATAGACGAGAAGTCGCACAGCATCATCGACAAGAGGCTGATGCCCATGGACGCCTCCGAGACCGCGCAAAAACTAGCGGTCATGCAGAGGGGAGGGGTCCTGGAGGAGGAGAGGGAGCTCGCCTCCAAGGTGCCCGAGAAGCTGATGGTCGGGGAGCGCAGGCAGTCCGAGCTCGGGAAGCCGGAGCTGTTCGACTCGTCCTTCCTCACGCCCCAGAAGTTCGGATACGACGACGCGTTCATGCACGAGGTCATGATGGGCCTGGGGAAGCTCAGGACATCGGAGCCCATCCCCAGGGACAGGAGCCTGGTCCAGGCGATCAGGAACCTTGACGACCAGATAGCCACGATCAACCTCTACAACGAGAGGCTTCACGAATGGTACGGGATGCACTTCCCGGAGCTGGCCGACCACGCCAAGGACTCCAGGTACGCCGACCTGATCGCCAGGTACGGCGAGAGGGACGCCATCATCGAGGAGCTCGGACTCGACATACAGTCGATCGGAGCGGATTTCAACGACAGCGACATGCGCGCGGTCATGGACCTGGCGGACACCCTGTACCGCCTGTACGACGACAAGGAGCGCACCGAAGCGTACATCCAGGAGATCGTCGAGGAGACCTGCCCGAACATGTGCAGCATCGTCGGCGGCCCGCTGGCGGCCAGGCTGATATCCCTGTCCGGAGGCCTGGAGAGGCTGTCCACGCTGCCATCCTCCACGGTCCAGCTCCTGGGGGCGGAGAAGGCGATGTTCAGACATCTCAAATCCGGCAAGAGGCCTCCGAAGCACGGAGTGATCTACCAGCACCCGGAGGTCCACAAGGCACCCTATTGGCAGAGGGGCAACATCGCACGCGCCCTTGCAGGCAAGATCCTCATAGCCGCCAAGGTGGACCAGTACCGCGGCGAGTTCTGCGGCGACAGGCTCAACGAGGAGTTCTTGGCCAGGGTCGAGGACATCAAGCGCAGGTACCCCGAGCCGCCCAAGAAGCCACAGAAGAAGGGCAAGCCCAGGAACAGGGGCAAGGGAAAGAGGCGCTAAATCCGTAATCATATAGTCTTCCGGAACGGCCTTTTCCGCTCTTATCCCCCTTAGATACTATTATAATAGTAGGAGCCATAGCCTCAGCCAGATAACATGAGGTCAGTAACCGTTTACGACTTGCATGTGCTCACTTCCTTCGGGGAAGTGAACTACCGGCCATGAGCTGGAAAATATAATCCAAAAGGATAGTGAGACCAATGTGGGAGATGAAAGAGATCAGAGAGCTGAAAGAGGGAAGGTACGTCAACGTTGACGAGGAACCTTGTAAGATCGTCAAGATCACGACCTCCAAGCCCGGAAAGCACGGATCGGCCAAGGCGAACATCGATGCAGTCAGCATCTTCACCGGGGCAAAGAAATCCATCGTTGGACCTGTCAGTACAAAAGTCCAGGTCCCCATGATCGACAAGAGGAAGGGACAGATCCTGTCCATCAACGGAGAAGAGGCGCTCGTCATGGACCTCGAGTCCTTCGAGAACCTCTCCATCGTCATCAACCAGGATGCAGAACAGAAGATCGAGGAAGGCGCTGAAGTTCTGTACCTTGTCGCGATGGGCAGATACAAGTTCATGTGAGGACTGGTAAAATATCATACGGACTCGGATA
>JAEEGF011473351.1_pt1 | contig 48409 bp, 38 predicted proteins | sample 9134171 | NCBI WGS metagenome assembly JAEEGF01 (sample SAMN16246542, study PRJNA631951) | gut metagenome | biome: gut microbiome; feature: rumen; material: AP-attached | host: Bos | place: Iran: Karaj | collected 2018-10
GCGGGTATCCTGGCAGTTGTATCGCTGTTCGGTTTCCTGTTCCTTGGCGGCGGCTACTGGGCTAATATGGCCTACGTGGCCGTGTTCAGTGCATCATTCAGCGTGGTGTTCTGCATTGTGGCCGGCCTTATGGCGCTTGACTTTGTGCCTCGCAAGGCCACAGGCGCTGCTTTGGGAATAGTTGGCGTATCAAGCTACGCCGCAGCGGGCCTTCAGAGTGTTGTGTCCGGTTTTCTGATTGGCGGCTTCACTTCAGGCGATGTCTATAATTTTACACCTGTATCCGTCTTCTGGATCATCGCCTGCCTTCTGGCGTTCACCTTACCCGTTGTGGGTTGGAAGTATCTTAGGAAGTAGCCTTGGCCAGGCAGCTGTGAGGTAGACGGACCTGACCGCCAGGTGGATGAAGTAGGCCCCCATAAGAATATGAAGCAAGGTCTCTGGCTTAGCGCCGGGGGCAAGGAGCCGGCCAGCAAGCCAGAAGGCGAAGAACCCTATGGCACATAGCAGAGTGCTGTTGCGGAGGTGTTTGGATGCCGTGGCGCCTATGAAGATGCCGTCCCACACAAAGGCGGGGCAGCCGATGGCCGGCATGAGGAGCAGCCAGGGCAGGAATGCCCGCCCGGCGTCCACCACGGAGGGATCAGAAGTCATAAGCCTGAACAGCGGCACGCCACCAAGGCCATAGACTAGCATAAACAGCGCAGCAACGCCAATGCACCAGATGAATGTCTGGCTTACGGTTGACTTTATGCCGTCACTTGACCGTTCTCCCACAAAACGCCCCGTGAGCGCCTCCCCGGCATATGCGAAACCGTCCGTGAAGTAGCTGAATATCATGAGCAGCTTCATAAGGATGGTACTCACCGCCAGCATCATGTCTCCGAACCCGGCGCTGATTGCAGTGAAGCCGATGTACACGGCAATCATGCCCAAAGACCTCAAGAAGAGGTCGCGGTTCAAAGTGAAGAAGGAACTCCGTCCCTGAAAATGGCCGTTTTTGCGGACGGAGGCACTGTTTTGACCGCTTTGTCCCTGAAAATGCCCGTTTTTAGGGACGGACCTGGCAAACTGGCTGCGATAGCGGGCCAAAATGGCCAGCGTGCAGTAGGCGGCCCCCGTCCACTGGGCCAGGACGGTGCCAAGGGCTATGCCGCGGAAGCCAAGGCCACTAAAGAGGCCCGGAATGCCAAGGGCAAGGACAAGGGAGCCAAGGATGTTGACGCCGTTCACCACGAGGTCCGCCGTCATGGCCCTCACGGAATCCTGCATTCCTATGAACCAGCCCTTGAAGGCAAAGAGCGAAAGTGTTGCCGGGGCGGCCCAGATGCGGATGTAGAAGTACTGGGAGGCCAACTGCTGCACCTCCGGCGTGCAGTCAACCACCTTGAAGGCAAGCCATACCACCACCCATTGGAGGGCAATTAGTGCTAGGCCAGATAGCAAAGCTATGCGGAGGGCTCTAAGCAGAATGCTCCCCGTTGCCTCCCCAGCGCCAAACGCCTGGGCAGTCAGCCCGCCCGTGCCGGCGCGCAAGAAAGCGAAATTCCAGTACAGCAGGTCAAAGAGCATTGTGCCAACGGAAATGCCGCCAATCAAGGCGGCGCTCCCAAAGCCGGAAGAAAGATGCCCGGCAATGGCTATGTCCACCATGCCCACCAGGGGCACGGTGATGTTGGCCAGGATGCTTGGGATGGCAAGGCGGAGGATTTCCCGGTGGAGTTTCATCGGAACTTCTTGTCCTCTTCCAACATGCCAAGGTAGGAGTTGTAGCGCTCGGGGGCTATCTCTCCGCGGTCTACGGCGGCCTTCACGGCGCAGCCGGGTTCGTGGGTGTGAGTGCAGGGGGTGAATCGGCAATCGGCAGAAACGCGGAGCATTTCCGGGAAGTACTTGTATATCTCTTCCTTCTCCACGTCCACCAGGCCGAAGCCCCTGATTCCGGGGGAGTCAATCACATATCCGCCTGTGGCCAGGGGGTACATCTCATACAGCGAGGTGGTGTGCTTTCCCTGCAGGTGCGCCGTTGAGATGGCCCCAATCTTGGGATCCAACGCCGGGTCCAGCGCCTTGATGAGGGACGATTTTCCCACGCCGGATTCCCCGGAGAAGAGGTTTACCCTGCCCTTGCAGGCCTCCCTGAGCTCCTCCACGCCTTCCCCGGTACGGACCGATGTCTCCAGCACGGGATACCCGGCGCTACGGTAGATGGCCTTGAAGGCGGCAACGGCCTCCGGGGCATCGTCCCTGTACATGTCCACTTTGGAAAGGACGATGGTGGCCGGGATGCCGTAGAGGCCGCAGGTGACCAGGATGCGGTCCAGGAAGGGAAGTTTCACCTCCGGGAAATAGAGTGAGACGATGAGATATGCCCTGTCCACGTTGGCGGCAATTATGTGCGCCTGGCGGGACAGGTTGGTGGAGCGGCGGATGACGTAGTTGTCCCTGGGGAGGATTTCCGTGATGGTGGCGGAGCCATCGTCCTCTATGCAGTAGCGGACGCGGTCCCCGACGGCTATGGGATTGGTGATTTCGCTGGCCTTGAGGCGGATCTTTCCGCGCAGGGTGGCCGGGAACACCTCCCATAAAGGAAGTGCCGACAGCAAATAATGGCTGCCGGCATTCTTCACTACCGTTGCTTCACCCTGTATCATTTATTGCGTGCGCCGGACTCTATGAGAGAGCGGATGTGGCCGCAGAGCCCGTCGTTTGCTATGAGGCTTTCTACCGTGCAGTGCATGCGGTAACGCCAGTAGTAACGGGGGATTGCGGGGACGTTGATGCGCTCGTCTGCGGGGTCTCCGCCGTAGCGGACCTCTCCGTCCGTGGCAAGCCAGTCCTGCAGGGGCAGGATGGCCAGCATGGCCGGGGACTTCAGGTGCTGGGCCAGGACTATGTCTGCCAGCCAGGGCTCGCAGAAATACGGGGCCTCGCCCTCGCAGTGCAGCATCTCGTTGTAGAAGCGCTGGCTTGCCGCGCGGTCTTCTTCCCACCATGCACGGAGGGTTGAGGTGTCGTGCGTGCCCGTTGCGCAGACGCACCAGTAAGGATACTGGTCCGGGTTTGCAAAGAGGTCCCTGGGATCCTTTGGCATGCGCTGGATCTCAAGGCTCAGGATGTTCTGGTCTTCCATTACTTCCGGGACGCAGGGCGGAATCATGCCAAGGTCTTCTCCGCAGCACAGCATGCCGGTGGAGTGCAGAAGGGCGGGGAGCTTGCGCATGGCGCTGTCTTTCCAGAACTGGTTGTGGCGGCGCCAGAAGAAGTCTTCGTGCAGCTGGTCAAAGCGCTTCTGCTGCCACTCCGGCAGGGATGCATACAGCTTTGTATTGCTTGCCGATATGCGGGGATGCCAGTAGCCCTTCTGGCGGGGATCCTCCACAAACAGAACGTCCGTGCCCTCGCCCTTGTGGGGATCGAATCCCATTGCGCGGAGCTCGTCCTCCGGGTATGGCATGGCAGGGGAGAAGTGGCCCATGAGACCACTCTTGTACTGTGAAGGAATCTCCCATATGCGGAAGAAGCCAAGTATATGGTCTATGCGGAAGGCGTCGAAGTACTGGCTCATCTTGCCCATGCGGGCCTTCCACCATGCGTAACCGTCCTCTGACATCTTTTCCCAGTTGTAGGTGGGGAAGCCCCAGTTCTGGCCGTCGGCACTGAAGGCATCCGGCGGAGCGCCGGCCTGGCTGTCCAGGTGGAACAGTTCCGGATGCTGCCAGGCGTCCACGCTGGTACGGCTTACGCCTATGGGGAGATCTCCCTTGAGGGCTACGCCGTGGACGTGGGCATATGCTACGGCATCCTTGAGCTGGGCGTCCAGAAGGTACTGTTCCCAGCAGTAGAAGCCGGTTTCCTTTTCGTACTTTTTCACAAAGGCGTCTATTTTTGCCTTGCCGTAGGTGGCATATTCCTTCCACTCATGGAAGTCCGGAGTTCCAGTGACGTCACGCAGCACGTTGAAAGCGGCATAAGGTACAAGCCAATCTGCGTTTGCTGTCATAAATGCCTTGAAGGCTTCGGAAGCCATCTGTTCCTCTCCCTTGGAAGCATACAGCTTGCGGAGATACTGGTCCTTGTAGCTGTTAACTTTCTCATAGTCTACCTTGGCCTCAGCTTCAAGCTCTGCCTTCTTAGCCTTGTAGCCGGCATCCTTGCGGACGCCTGCGGCCGGAAGATGGATGAACTGCGGATGCAGCGCGAAGGAACTGGATGCATTGTACGGATAGGAATCCATCCAGGTGCGGGTCATGGTGGTGTCGTTGATGGGAAGGAGCTGGATAATGCTCTGTCCTGTCTTGACGGCCCAGTCCACCATCTTCTTTATATCGTTGAATTCACCTACGCCAAAGCTGTCTTCCGTGCGGAGTGCAAACACCGGGACGGCAACGCCTGCGCCCCTCCAGGGGAGGGTGGGGAATTTGGGCTGAAGGTCTGCCAGCACTATCTTGGTACCGGTAGGCGGGACCTCCGCAAAGAAATGGTTGGGGCCTTCTTCCCAGAGGCGGATTTCCCTGGTCTTTGTATCGACTATGACAAACTTGTACTCTACGGGCTCGTGGATGTTCAGGGATACGGACCACCAGGGGAAGCGGGCGTCCGTGAGCAGGGTCACCTTATTCCAGTTGCCAAGGACCTTGCCGGTGCCCACGATGCCTACGGACTCGTCGCTGCGGACCTCCGGGGCGGTGATGGCAAAGGTTACGTTGCCCTCGCTCAGGGCTTCTTTCCTCATGTTGCGGAACGATGCGCCGTCCGGCCTGCGGAAGATGACGTCGCTGAACGCGGAGCTGTAGAAGGCCGAGTTTGAAGGGCGTGACATCCAGCGGTTTCGGAGGATTACCAGGCCGCTTCCGTGCACCACCAGCTGGTGGGGACGCCATTCCCTCTTGACAACCTCTCCGTCACGTACCACCTCAAAGCTGTACTTGTCTCCCAGGTGGATGTCCCTTCCGGTGAGCATGATCTGCCACAGCCCTCCAAAGGAATACTCCATGGGAATGTGGCGTTTGCCTATTTTGAGCCTGAGACTTTCTCCCCAGGCTGTCTGATACTGAATTTGTATACTGACGGTCATGTCGATAGTGTTATTTTAATCAAACAAATATACGGCTTTTTTCTTAACTTTGCACTCGTTATGGCAGACAACAATTGGAAAGACCGTCTGGGTGTGGTTTTCTCCACTAATCCGGACTTTCAATATACCGTAAAGGATAATGTGGAAGAGGCCACCCTGGAGCCATCCAGGCAGAAACTCATCGTGGGCATAGACCGCCGTAACCGCGGCGGTAAGCAGGTCACGCTGGTGACCGGCTTCGTGGGCTCTGCGGAAGATTTGAAGGAGCTTGGCCGCACCCTCAAGACACGCCTTGGCGTGGGCGGAAGCGCCAAGGACGGCGAAATCACCGTCCAGGGAGATTTCCGTGACAAGGTTGTGGAGATTCTCCGTTCCCTGGGTTATAACGCAAAAAGAGGCAACTGATGGTCCCGCTGTCGGCAAGCATACTGGTGCTGGTTTTCGTGGTGCTGATGATTCTGCTCCTCCCAAACTTCATGCAGCTGGTACCATATCTGGCAGACAGTTTCCTCAGGGCAAGAGGCAGCTCCGCTCTTGAAAACAGCGTGCGCGTAAGCCGTGACCGCAACACGGTTGCCCTTGTGATGCTGCTCCCCGGCCAGCTGCTGGTATTCCGCTACAGGCTCTACAATCCGGATTTCATGGCCTGGCAGTCCGGGGACGCCAGGATCTGGATCATTGCAGCGGTATTCGGAGTTTATTTCATCCTCAGGTTGGCGGTTTATGTCCTGCTGAAACCCCACCGCCGATACGAGGCCTACCAGACTGCCCACCACGCATCGTATACCTTCTTTATCCTAATGGTGCTCCTGATGCTGCTGACGGCCGGCGGGATGTTCCTTTTCAAGGCTCCTGACCAGGTTATCCGTACCGTTTTATACGCGGAAGCGGGTGCGGTATACTTTGTATTTTTGATTCGCCGTGCACAAATTTTATCATTGTCTTGCAATCAATTCCGAACTTTTTTGTACCTTTGCGCGCTTGAATTAATACCTACGGCCGCGCTGGTTGTTTCAGCGGTGCTGTTATAGTGCAGACAGATAGTAAAATGAGTATAAAGAATATCCTGGTATCTCAGAGCGCGCCACGCGTTCTCACTCAGTATCAGACAGTAACGGAGAAGTTCGGCGTGCAGTTCAACTTCCGCCCGTTCTATAAAGTGGAGCCCCTTTCCTCCCGCGAGTTCCGTGCCCAGCGTATTAATATCCTGGACTACACGGCAATAGTTTTCTCCTCCCGCCATGCAATTGACGCTTTCTTCTCCCTTGCAGAGGAACTCCGCTGCAAGATTCCGGAGACCATGAAGTATTTCTGCACTACGGAAGCAGTAGCCATGTATCTGCAGAAACACATCGTATACCGCAAGCGCAAGATCTTCTACGGCACCGGCACCCCGGAAAGCGTGGTGGCACTTATCGGCCCCAAGCACAAGGGAGAGAAGTTCCTCATCACCATGTCGGATTCCTCATCGGCGGACAGCCTCACAAAGCTGTTCGATGCAGCAAAGCTGAACTATACCACCGGCGTGTTCGTGAAGTCCGTGAGCCAGGACATCCATGACCTGGACCTTCATGCCTATGACATGATTGTCTTCTACAACCCCTCCGACGTAAAGTCCCTGCAGGAGAATTTCCCCGATTTCACCCAGGGGGACATCAAGATGGTTTCCTTCGGCAAGTCCATCGTCAAGGCAATGGAAGAGGCCGGCCTCACCATCACCGTCAAGGCTCCGTCCCCGGAGGCCCCGTCAGTTGCCCGCGCAATAGAGCTTTATCTGGAAGGCCTTCAGTAATGGCGGCTACCCTTCCTAAGAGTGAACGGCTCTCCGGCCTTTCCAGGGTATCGGAGCTCTTCGCCCATGGGAAGTCAGGCAGCTGCGGATGCATCCGTTACCGTTATTTGAAAAGGGACGATGACGCCCCTTCCCGCATTGTGGTCTCCGTGCCCAAGCGTAACTTCAAGCGCGCCGTGAAACGCAATCTCCTCAAGCGCCGCCTCCGCGAAAGCTACCGTCGCCAGAAAGATCTCCTGGGCCCCGGAGTGGATATACTTTTTGTATATCTTCCCCGCGAGGTCCTCACGTCAGGTGAGATTTTTGCAGACATGACAGCCGTCCTCACTCAGGTTCACGGCGATGATTAATATTAAAAGGATACTGGCTTTCCCGCTGATAGTGCTTGTGAAGTTCTATCAGCTGTGCATCAGTCCTTTCACGCCGCCTTCCTGCCGATACACTCCAACATGCTCCCAGTACGCGCTAGAGGCCTTGAAGAAGTACGGCCCCATCAAGGGAGGCTGGCTTGCCTTCAAGCGCATCATGCGCTGCCACCCCTGGGGCGGAAGCGGTTATGATCCTGTGCCATAATGCAGAAAAAAGATCAAATACAGAAGATGTTCGACGGCATTGCCCCGTCATACGACAGGCTTAACCACTTGATGTCGCTTGGCGTGGACAGGCTGTGGCGCCGTAAGGCCGTGAAGGAGCTTGTGGACGGATCGGTCCAGAAGATTCTGGACGTGGCCTGCGGAACCGGGGACTCCACCATAGAGCTGGCAAAAAGGGCAGGGCTGGGGAGTACGGTCATCGGCGTTGACATATCGGCAGGGATGATGGATCCGCTCATGCGCAAGGCCGCAAAGGCCGGGGTGCACGACCGCATCCACCTCAAGGTTGCCGACGGTTGCGACCTCCCCTATGCCGATGGCTCTTTCCATGCTGTCACATGCTCCTTCGGGATCAGGAATTTCGAGGACAAGGCAAAGGGGCTCAGGGAGTTCCTGCGCGTACTCAAGCCAGGGGGCAAGATGGTCATCCTGGAGCTGTCCGTTCCGGATGGCAGGCGCCTCAGGAGGCTGTACAACGTGTATTTCATGCACATAATGCCGTGGATTGGCGGCCTGGTCTCCGGAAACAAGGAGGCTTACAGGTATCTGCCGGCATCGGTCCAGGCATTCCCGGCACCGGAAAAATTCTGCGCCATGATAAAGGACGCAGGCTTCCGGAGCGTCCGTTTCCGCACTCTTTCCTTCGGCCTTTGCCGCATGTATATAGCGGAAAAATAGTTATCTTTGTAGTCTATGGACAAAAAGACATTCAATAAATGGAACATGATGGTTGCCGTACTGGCCTTTCTGGTGTCTGCGGTAACTTATCTTGCCACTATAGAGCCCACGGCCAGCTTCTGGGACTGCGGGGAATTCATTGCATCGTCATACAAGCTTGAGGTGGGCCACCCCCCGGGAAACCCCGTGTTCCAGCTCATCGCCCGCTTTTTCACCATGCCTTTCGGGGCGGACAAAGCGGCGGTTGCGGTGAATGCAATGAACGGCATCCTGAGCGCGCTTACCATATTCTTCCTGTACCTTACCACGGTGTTCTTTGCAAAGAGGCTCATAAAGCCCAAGGAGGAATCGTACACCATTTCACAGGCCATAACCATCTTCGGCGCCGGCCTGGTTGGCGCCTTGGCGTATACATTCTCTGACACGTTCTGGTTCAGTGCCGTTGAGGGTGAGGTCTATGCAATGAGTTCGCTTTTCACGGCAATCGTGTTCTGGGCCATGTGCCGCTGGTACGAGACCGCGGACCAGCCCCACGCCAACCGCTGGATAGTGCTCATAGCATTCCTGATGGGTCTTTCCATAGGCGTCCATCTGCTTAACCTCCTTACCATTCCAGCATTCGTTTTCATGTATTATTACAGGAAGAACGAGGACAGGCATCTGTCGTTTGGCAAGCTGGTGGGTATTTTCATGATAGGTGTGGTGATAGAGTTCCTGCTGGTATACCTGTTCATCCCTTATCTTCCCAAGCTGGCGGCTTTCTTCGACCGCCTGTTCGTAAACGGGTTCGGCCTGCCTTACAACACGGGAGCGGTGTTCTTCCTGGTGGCCCTGCTGGGCCTTTGTTTCTGGGCCCTGTTTGCCACCCTCAGGAAAGGCAAGGTGTTCTGGAATACCGTCACGCTGTGCGTAACCACTCTGGTGATTGGCTTCTCGCTGTTTGCGATAGTGATTATCCGCTCAAGCGTAAAGACCCCCACCAACGAGTACCAGCCCGATAACCCCTATACCCTTGTCCGCTATCTTGGACGTGAGCAGTACGGCTCCAACCCTCTGGTATACGGCCAGTACTTCGACGCCCCGTACGACCTCAAGGTCACCAAGTACTGGGCTCCGCTGGACGGCAAGTACGTGAAGGTGGATGGTCCCGCCGACGCGGATTATCGTCCCGAAGGCAAGATGCTCTTCCCCAGGATGTGGTCATCGGCCGATCCCCGTTACATCAGCTTCTACGAGCAGTATACCGGCGGAAAGGGAACAAGGGTGAAAGGTGCCAAGCACCGCAAGCCCACCTTCGGGGCCAATATGGCCTATTTCATTGACTATCAGCTGAACTGGATGTACTGGCGCTACTTCATGTGGAATTTCGCCGGTCGCCAGAACGAGATCCATAGCCCCTCGCCGGGAGAGGTCTTCTACGGAAACTGGGAGAGCGGAATCGGCTTCCTGGACCGTCTCCGTCTGGGGAACCAGAGCAACGCTCCGGCTACGCTCAGCGAGAACAAGGGCAAGAACCATTACTTCCTTCTGCCCCTCCTGCTTGGCCTTCTTGGCCTGGTGTTCCAGTTCGACCGGGACAAGCGCGGCAGCTGGCTGGTATTCCTCATGTTTTTCATGACGGGAATAGCAATCGTCCTGTATCTTAACCAGCCTCCGTTCCAGGTGAGGGAAAGGGACTATGCGTATGCGGGTTCCTTCTATATGTATGCAATCTGGATAGGCCTTGGCGTGGCTGCGCTGTACCGCTGGATTGCCGATGCCGTGAAAAAGCCGGCATCGGAGAAGGCCATCGCTGTCTGCGTGGGTGTCCTTTGCCTTGGCGTACCCGCCCTCATGGCGGCCCAGAACTGGGACGACCACGACCGCTCCGGCCGCCGCACCGCCGTGGAGATGGCAAAGAACTACCTCAATTCCGTTGGGGAGCAGGGCATCCTCATAACCCACGGAGACAACGATACCTTCCCTCTCTGGTACGCCCAGGAGGTTGAGAGCGTCCGTACCGACGTCCGTATCGTGAACACCTCCCTGCTGGGAACGGACTGGCACATAGACCAGATGAAGTGGGCCTGCAACGAGAGCAAGCCGCTTCCTCTCACCGTCCCCCAGCGCCAGTACCTTTACGGCACCAACGAATACGTCTACATTGCTTATGACGATGGCTCACCCATGCACATCAAGGATGTCATGGACGTGTTCAAGGATCCCAAGATGAAGGTTCCCCTGGAGAACGGAATGAAGCTGGATTTCATCTGCGCCCGCAACATCGTGATTCCCGTGAACAAGGAAAACTGTCTCAAGTACGGTATAGTTCCCGAGAAGTTTGCATACCAGATCCCCTCGGAGATCATGCTCACCATGTCCAAAGACAAGAACTACCTTTCCAAGCCGGAGCTCTTCCTCCTGGACCTCCTCTCCAACTACCAGTGGGACCGTCCCATCCACGTCCTTAACCAGGGCGGTGACCTCAATATCGGCATCAAGGACTACCTCATGTACGACGGCTACTCCTGCCATATCGTTCCCTTCAAGAACAAGGTTTCATCCACCGACGCCGGCAAGGCCGATGCCCTGGAGCTCTACCGCAAGATGAAGGAGGACTACACCTGGGAAGCAATGAGTTCAAAGGGCTGGTTCGTTGACTACCAGAACATGTACACCTTCCTTGGCGTAATGTCGCAGAGGCAGCTGTTCCTTACCGTCGCCAACGCCCTCATCGATGCAGGAGAAAATGAGAAGGCCCTGGAAATGATGGATATGTGCCAGGAGTGCTTCCCGGAAGAAAACTTCCCTCTGGAGAGCATTCCCATCGGCTTCACCGCCAACGACTACATGGTTGCCCAGATGATAGAGAACTACTACTATCTTGGCGCAAAGGAGTCCGCAGCTAATCTTGCCACGCGCTTTGGAGAGCAGCTCCTTTCCGCAGCCTCCTTCTACATGGACTGGGGCAGCCTTGGCTCGTCCGAGTTCGAGACCGCAGGCCGCGTGCTGCTGTACGTGGTGGATGTCTGCAAGGAATATGGAGACGAAGAGCTCTCCAAGAACCTTGAAGAGCGCTTCACCGTGCTGCTGCATGCCGCCATGGGAACTGTCGAAGACGAGGAGTCTGCATCATAATCCAGGCATTACGCGTTTTTGCCCCATAATGCGTAACGGGTGGCTCAACCGAGCCACCCGTTACACGTTTAAGCCTGTTTTTGCGTAATGCCTGGCTTTTAGTCGCGGATTGCTGCGATGCCGGGGAGGATCTTGCCTTCGATGGCTTCCAGCATTGCGCCGCCACCGGTGGAGACGTAGCTCACCTTGTCTGCATAGCCCATCTGGGTAACTGCTGCCACGGAGTCGCCGCCGCCCACGAGGGTGTATGCGCCGTTCTTGGTGGCTTCAGCAAGGTCTTCTGCAATCTGCAGGGTACCCTTTGCAAAGTTGGGAAGCTCGAAAACACCAACAGGACCGTTCCAGAGGATGGTCTTGGAACTGAGGATGATCTTTTTCCAGTTCTCCAAGCTGGCGGGAGCGGCATCCATGCCTTCCCACTCGTCAGGAATCTGGTCGATGGGGAAGATCTGGCGGGGTGTGTCGTTGTCAAAGCTCTGGCCGCAGACAGTTGCTACGGAAAGGCTCAAGTTAACACCCTTCTCCTTTGCTTCCTTCATGATCTCGAGAGCATCGGGGATAAGCTCGTCCTCGTGCAGGGAGTTGCCGATGTGGCCGCCCTGGGCCTTGATGAAGGTGTAGCCCATGCCGCCGCCTATGATGAGGTTGTCAACCTTACCCACAAGGTTCTTCAGAACCGCCAGCTTGGAGCTGACCTTTGAACCGCCGATGATTGCGGTAAGGGGCCTCTTGGCATTGGTGAGAACGTTGTCAATAGCCTTGACTTCTTCTTCCATGAGGTAACCGAACATCTTGTCGTTGGGGAAGTAGTCGGCGATGAGGGCGGTTGAACCGTGTGCGCGGTGGGCGGTGCCGAATGCATCGTTGATATAGCAGTCTGCATAGGAGGCGAGCTTCTTCACGAACTCCTTCTGGGAGGCCTTCACGGCAGCCTTTGCGGCTTTCTTTTCCTCGTCGGAGGCATCCTCTGCGAGACCGCGGGGTTTGCCTTCTTCCTCTGCGTAGTAGCGGAGGTTTTCAAGCAGGAGTGCCTCACCGGGCTTGAGGGCAGCTGCCTGTGCGTCTGCCTTCTGGCAGTCTTCCGCGAACTGGACGGGAACGCCAAGGCATTCGCTCACATGGTCTACGATGTGCTTGAGGGAGAACTTGGGATCCACTTTCTTGGGACGGCCCAGGTGGCTCATGATAATCACGGAGCCTCCGCTTGCAAGAACCTTCTTGAGGGTGGGCATGGCCCTGCGGATACGGGTGTCGTCAGTAATTTCGAAATTTTCGTTCAGGGGAACGTTGAAGTCTACGCGAACAATGGCTTTCTTGCCAGTGAAATCGTACTTGTCGATGAATTGTTGCATAATATGGAGATAATTTGTTTTCCAGTCCGCAAAATTAACTAACTTTGGTCAAAATTCAAAAGATATGGCCGTCGATTATCCTGCCGATTATTGGAAAGATTATGAACTGCTTGACTCCGGACACGGAGAGAAACTGGAGCGCTTTGGAAAGTACATCCTCCGCAGGCCGGAGCCCAAGGCGCTCTGGGATCCATCCCTGCCGGAAGCTGAGTGGCGCAAACGCGCCCACGTGGTGTTCCGGCCGGGCGCCGGTTTCGGCAAGGCCGGCAAGGAGGACAGCGGCACCTGGGAGCGCACGGGCAGGATGGAAGACCAGTGGGGCATCGTCTATAACGGTGCTCCTGACCAGGAAACCCACGCAGCCAGCGACCTTCACCTCTCCCTCCGCCTTGGCCTCACTGCCTTCAAGCACGTAGGCGTTTTCCCGGAGCAGGCCCCCAACTGGGAGTTTATATATAAGGAAACGTCCCGCATAGCCCGCATCCACAAGGCCAACGGTCTCCCGGCCCCCAAAGTACTGAATCTTTTCGCCTACACCGGCGCCGCCTCCCTTGCCGCCAAATGTGCGGGGGCCGATGTCACACATCTGGACAGCGTCCGCCAGGTGGTCACCTGGGCCCGTGAAAACATGGAACGCAGCGGCCTGGACGGCATCCGCTGGGTTGTTGAAGACGCCCTCAAGTTTGCCCAGAGGGAATCCCGCCGCGGCAACAGGTACGACGGCATAATCCTGGACCCTCCGGCATACGGCCACGGCCCGGACGGCGAAAAATGGAAACTGGACGAACTCCTCTTCGGCCTCCTGCAGAACGTGGCGGCCATTCTTGGAGAGCGAGACTCCTTCATGGTCCTCAACCTCTACTCCAACGGCTACAGCGCCGCCCTTGGAGAAACGGTGGTCCGCGAAGCCTTCCGCGGCAACCTCAAAGAAATGACCTCAGGGGAACTGGCCCTGAACGACAGCTTTGGAAAAGCCCTTCCGCTGTCGATTTATGTCCGAGTGAAAAAATAAAAGAGTATCTTTGCAGTCATGCTATTGGACGAAGAACAACTGCTCAGACGGATCTCCGAGGGTGACGAAAGCGCCTTCAGGTCTTTCTTCGGATACTATTATCCGAAGGTGAAGACTTTCATGCTCACCCTTATTGACAATGAGGATGATGCGAACGATCTGGCTCAGAACATCTTCGTGAAGCTATGGCTTATCCGTTCCTCTATGGCCAAACTGCATTCCGCAGGGGCATACCTTTACAGAATGTGCAAAAACGCGGCAATAGATTACGGGCGCACTCATAAAGTCAAGATTCCTTTCACGGAGTCTAATGATACACCCGATCCCTATTCCCTGGACGAGGACTATTTCGCCAAGGAAAAGCAGCAGCAATATCTGAATGCGGTTGATAAAATGCCGCATAAACGCAGGGAAGTGTTTTTAATGTCCAGGAAAAACGGAATGTCCAACGACCAGATTTCCCAGACACTCGGTATTTCCAAGAAGACAGTTGAAAACCATATAAATGCGGTTCTGAAGGAACTGCGCAAAATTACGTCCTGCATTTCCATTTTTTTGTAAGTTAGCTTGGGGGTAAACCCGTTTTGTGTCGTCTTATGGGAAAATGGATTAATATGTCTGGTTTTGGTCATTTTCCCGGATGGGACGAAATAGACGGTTCGTCGGTTTCCAAAGAAGAAGTGGAAGCCGCGTATCAGGTTGTCACGGCTCGTGCTTTTGCCATCGAGGAGTATCTTGCCCAGCAGCATCGCAGAAAGCGGATGATTTGGAGGCGCTCCATTCTTGCCGTTGCAGCTGCTCTGGCTCTGATAATCGTGCCTTCTTTGTCGATTTGGTTTGCGAAGCATCAGGTGCATCAGGTGCAGAGTCCTGTAAGGATGCTTCAGTTTGCAACGGCCTGCGGAGAAATCAAGGAGCTGGTACTGCCGGACAATTCCCGTGTTACGCTCAATGCCCAGTCTGTACTGATCTACCCCGAAACCTTCGGAAAAGAGAGAACGGTATATCTTTCCGGTGAAGCGTTATTTGATGTTACCACCTCTAAGGAATCGCCTTTCTACGTCCAGACTTCGGACATTACCGTCAGTGTTCACGGAACTCTTTTCAACGTTAATGCCTATTTTGATTCTCCAACTGTTAAGGCTACCTTGAGCAGGGGCGCCATTTCCGTTTGGCCCAACGAATCTCCGGAGCGCATAGTCAAGCTGGAGCCAGACCAGCAGTTCTCATATGAACGCGCCACAGGAGCTATTACTTCTTCAAACATAAAAGCCAGGGAATCAACATCATGGACCAACGGAGACCTGTGTTTCCGCTCGGCCTCGATTCATGAAATAATCAGGATAGCCCAACGCCATTACGGTGTCCAGGTCTATCTGTCATCAGACAAGTATGACAATGCCATCATCACAGCCCGATTCGTTCACGGAGAAACCGTGGACGAGTTCATGGATGCAATCTGCGGCGTTGTCCCTCACATGAAATACATCCATTCGGAGAACTCCATTTACATTAAGTAAGCACTCAGTCCTATGTGTAAGACAAAAACTTTTGTCTGTATACTGTCGGGCCTGCTGCTATCAATGGTAGTCCGTGCCCAGGAGCCTATCGTCAACTTCCCCCAGAAGCAGATGACAATGGCCAAGGCGCTCTCTGCGGTTGAACAGCAAAGCGGTTATTCGATAGCGTACAACGAAAACCTGCTGGATCTTGGAAAAACAGTTTCTACGCCCAGCGGAGAGCCTCTGTCAGAGCTTTTGAAGGTACTTCTGGAAGGTACTGGAACAGAGGCGCGTATCAGCGGTAAGATGATTCTTATCGTTAAAAAGGAAAAAGCCAAACCGCAGAATTACAGCGGAACCGTCACCGATAAAGTGGGCCCGCTTGCCGGAGCTGTCGTACAGTCGGAAAAGACGGGAGCGGCAGCAGTCACCGACATTGACGGTTCTTTTAGCCTTGTGGCGGAGAAGGGCGACATCCTGCTCGTGAGTATGCTTGGTTACAAAGATGCCAGACTGCTCCTCGACAGTCAGACCGAAGGTCTTATCGTGATTTTAGCCGATGATATCAACCTTCTGGAAGAATCCGTGGTTGTGGGTTACGGTTCAATGCAGCGCCGTGACATCACTTCCGCCATCGCCACATATAAACCCGCAGAGGAGGGAGAGCGTCAGGTCCTCAGTCCAGATGCCATGCTGCAAGGTCGCATAGCCGGTGTCAACGTTACAGCCGCTTCAGGTACTCCTGGTGGTAAAAGCCGTGTGAGTATCCGAGGAATAGGTTCCCTTACTGCGGGAAACGAACCGCTGTACGTTATCGACGGCATTCCCATGAGCAACACGTCCGGAGACGCCGGAGCATGGGGCGGAGAATCCTTGAGCGGACTCACCGACATCAACCCTTCCGATATCGAATCCGTTCAGGTATTGAAGGATGCGGCTTCTGCAGCAATTTATGGCTCCCGCGGAACAAACGGCGTCATCATCATCACCACTAAAAAAGGCGCAAAGGGTGCTCCCAAGCTTTCTGCCGATGCTTCTTTCGGCCTCAGCTGGCTTCCGAACCTTGACAAACTCAAGGTGGCTGATGCAGACCTTTACCTTGAGGTTCAGAATGAGGCAATCGACAATTATAATATCCAGACCGGCAGTTCAATGGCCCGCCTTGAGAATCCTTACCCGGGCAAGCCGCAGTTCAGCTGGCTTGACATGGTGTTCCGTACAGCTAAAACATGGAACACTTCCGTGTCCATTTCCGGTGGCGGAGAGAACAGCACCTATTATGTGTCGGCAAATGCCAAGCAGAACGAGGGCGTGGGTATCGGCAGCCTTTATGAGAAATACTCTTTGAAGTCCAATGTGAACTCCGATGTGCGCCCCTGGCTTTCAGTAGGAGCGTCCCTGAGTTTCAGCTATACCAACGCCAACCGCGTACCGGACGGAAGCATCGGCACATCCATGCTTACACATGGACTTGAGCACCGTCCGTGGGATACGCCTTTCAAACCGGACGGTTCCTATACAATCATCAATGCGGAACTCCTGCACTACAATCTGGTTCAGGCCATAAACGAGCAGAACGTCTATAACAAGACGTACAGGACGTACGGGACGGCTTTTGCAAGAATCAATTTCAGCAAGGACCTTCATTTCAAAACCAGTTTTGGCGGAGATTTTATGGCTGCCGAAGACCACGTCCAATATACGGCTGATCACATGTATGGCAACTCCGTGGGCGTGCTGACGGACTCCAGGAAGAACTTTACTTCAATAGTAATAGACAACATCCTGGACTACCATCACGAATTCTCAGACCTTGTGCTGGATGCCATGCTCGGTCATTCATTCCAGATGGACAATAGTTCCACTGCAAAGCAAAAAGGCCAGGGATTTCCTTCAAAATCTTTCGACGTGAACTCTGTGGCAGCCGAATTCACAGATGTGACCAGCGGCCTTTCCACCTGGGCTCTTCAGTCATATATGTCACGAATCACCGGCAACTGGAAAAACCGTTATCTGGTAACTGTCAACGCCCGTTTTGACGGCTCTTCCAAATTTGCACCGGAACACCGTTACGGCTTCTTCCCGTCAGTTTCGCTTGGCTGGAACCTTTCAGAGGAGCCTTTCTGGAAGAACGAATCCACCAAAGCCAAACTCAGAGCCAGTTACGGTGCCACCGGCAACCAGGGCGGAATAGGCACGTACGCGTATCAGTCCCTTGCCAACGGCGGATACAATTATATGTATAAGAACGGCCTTGCCGTCATGACTCAGGGAAACCGCGACCTCGAATGGGAAAAGGCGGACCAATGGGACGTGGGAACGGATTTGTCATTCTTCTCCGGAGCTCTCACTTTTACGGCAGACGCTTTCCTGAAGGATACCCGCAACCTTTTGTACGACAAGCCGGTAAGTGCCACCACAGGCTTTACCAACTACACCAGCAACATCGGCTCCATGCGTAACAGGGGCTTGGAGTTCGCAGTAGGTGGAAACCTTGGAAAGCACGATTTCCATTGGAAAGGCGATTTCAACATCTCGTTTGTGCGCAACAAGCTCACATCCCTGATCGGCGAGGATGAGATTCTGAGGACCGACGACTATCATGCACTCAAGGTCGGAGAAGAGGTGGGCAGCTTCTACATGATCAAAATGATCGGCATCTACCAGAGCGACGATGAAGTCCCCGCATACCTTTATGACAACTACGGTGTGCGCGCGGGTGACTGCATCTATGAAGACGTCAGTGGTCCTGAAGGAACGGTTGACGGAGACATCAGCAGCGCATATGACAGCCAGTTTGTCGGCTCTCCAAACCCGGATTTCACGGGCGGTCTCAATAACTCCTTCACATGGAGAGGCCTGGACTTCAATATCTTCTTCACCTTCTCATACGGAGCCAAACTCTATGAGTATTGGACTGGTGGCCTTCGCCTTGGCAACGGCAACTGGCCGGCACAGGAGTCGGAGGCACTTGCCCGCTGGACGGGTCCTGGAACCACCAATACAACGCCCCGTGCCATTTACGGATACACTTGGAACTCCACAATGTTCAAGAACACCCGTTTCCTGCACGACGCCTCATATCTTCGTCTCAGGAATCTGTCCCTGGGCTATACCCTTCCCAAAACGCTTACACGCAGAATCGGCATAGACAAGCTGCGTGTATATGTCCAGGGAGACAATGTCTGGCTCTATAGCCCCTTCCGTTTCCTTGACCCGGAGGTGAATACATCGCTGAACGCCACCAAGATGGGTCTTGACTGCATGTGGATTCCACAGCCGCGCTCTTATACTTTCGGTGTAAACATCAAATTCTAAGCACCATGAAAAAGAGTTTAGTATTGATTGCAGTTGCTCTTACGCTCTGCTCTTGTGATAAATACCTGAATCAGTATCCGCACAACGCCGTTTCCAGCGACAACCTTACCGAGGAAGATGCGGAACTGCTGATGGTCGGGGCATATAACATTGCCCAGTACAAGCCCACTTTCAACGGTTGGGCAATGTTCGACATCATCGGCGGAGATATGATCCGTCCCGGCGCCACTTCCACCAATACCCCCGCACTTGTTGTCCAGGGCGCCATTGCTCCTGACAACAGCATGGTATCGGGGCCTTGGAACGGTTATTATGCCGGATTGTACCAGATAAACAATTTCATCAACTCCGTGGAGAAGATTCCGGATTCTGCAAGGAAGAAGGAGATGCTTGGTGTGGGACATTTTTTCCGCGGACTGTATTACTACAATCTGGTAACGCGCTGGCGTGAGGTTCCAATCGTCACCGGTCCAATTACTGAAGATGTTGGACAAAGTGACGAAAAAACCTGCTGGGAGTTCGTAGAGTCGGAGTTTAAGCTGGCAGCCAGCCAGGCTCCTGACTTTTCCACCAAGAACTACGTGTCCAAGGATGCAGCCAAGGCTCTTCTTGCAAGGACGTACCTTGCAATGGGGAAGAAGGCAGAGGCTGCCGCCTTGGCCGAGGAGCTGATTACCTGCGGCCGCTTTTCCCTTGCTCCGTTCAACGAGATATTCAGGGGTGTTGCCAACAGGGAGGAAATCTTCTCTTTTGCCAATCTGCTGGAAGAGGGAAGTTACAATATCGGTTCCTATTACTATACCAAGGAATCTCCTGTTGGAGGCAGCTACACATTCTGTCCCACCCAGGAGGCGATGGATATGTTTGAACACATCGACAAGCGCCGTACGGTTTCCGTGGATATCCAGGGCAGCAACAATGTTCTCAACAAGTATTGTCAGGGCGACGCGGGTCATGACCCTATATATATTGCACGCCTTGGCGAGATGTTTCTGATCAGTGCCGAAGCTCAGGGACTGGCGCTTGGCATTGACAGGCTGAACCAGCTTCGCAACTACCGTGGCCTGCCCAGCGTATCTCCGGCAACTGAGTCCGCTTTCCTTGACGCCGTGCTCAAAGAGCGCCGTCTGGAGCTCTTCGGTGAAGGTTTCCGCTGGTTTGATCTGGTTCGTACCGGTAAATATGAGCAGGTGGTTGGAGTTGACAAGAAGTACACTGTTTTCCCCATCCCTTCCCGCGAGCTTACTCTGAACAAAGAACTGAAACAGAACCCTCTGTGGGTGGCAAGCCAGTCAGATGACGAAAATGAATAGCCCTATGAACAAGTTATTCTATTATTTATTGATAATTGGGACTGTCTGCTCCTGCAAGACGCTCCCGACCGGCCCGGAAGACATTCCCGACACCAGTTATCAACCTCGCACAGAGCTTGGCAAGATGGTGGCAACCGCCGCTTCCGTAGGCCATATTTATGCCGACACCACTTTCGTCATCGCAAAGGGCGTGGACGAAACAGACATCCATCTCCAGACATCCCTTGCGAAGGTCGAACACGTGTTTATCCTCCGCATAGACCTCACTACTCCTGGCCTGAAGATGAAAGTAGGAATGCCGTATGACATCGACTCTTATGTCATAGGCAGCCGTCAGACTCCGTCAGACATGATTGAGTATGTGGACAAACCCGGACAGAGAGTCGTGGCTGTAGTCAACGCTGATTTCTGGGACACCTCAAATGGTAAAATACGAGGCCCCATCCATCGTAACGGCAGGATTCTAAAAGATACGTTCGTGTATTCCAGCACCCTTACCGACCAGGCTATCAGCTTCTTCGGCCTTGACTTTGACGGAAAACCCGTGATAAGGGACACCGTGACCTACCGTGCGCTTGCGCCGGACCTCAGGGATGTGACAGGAAGCGGTGTCATTGTTCTTAAGGATGGTCAGGTCCCCGGAGATTTTTCCGGCTATTCTACAAACCGCCACCCCAGAAACGTCGTTGGTTATACTGCCGACGGCAACACTGTCTATTTCATGATTGTCGATGGCCGTCAGGCCCTGTGGTCGGACGGTATGCTTTACTGGGAGATGGGTGAGATAATGAAGAGCCTGGGTTGCAGCTGGTCTTCCAACCTTGACGGCGGCGGAAGCGCCCAGCTTGTGATTCGCCACCCTTCTGCCGACATTTATCAGCTTCGCAACAGGGCTTCTGACGGGGCTCAGCGTCCCGTTGTGAATACTTGGATGGTAACAGTTAATGAACCGTAATCATGAAAAGAGTACTGATACTTCTTTTGGCACCTGTTTTCTTTGCGGTGTCATGTAACAATAACCAGCTTGAGCCTGAGACAAAGCCCTTGCCCAAGTTGCTGTCACTTATCCCCAAGGCCGGTTATTCTGGTACGGAGGTAATTATTTCCGGCTATGGTTTCACCGAACCGCTGACGGTTTCTGTCGACGGCAAGGAAGCTACGGTTAAGTCCGTTAGCGACGACCGTATTTCTGCAATAATGCCTGACCATGCTCTTGGAGAAGTGAATGTCAGCGTTACCACAGGTGGTGTTACTCTTGAAGGCCTGTCTTTCCGTTATGCGGAAAAAGTGCCGGAAGAGGGCCTTTCCATCACTTCATATCAGCCCGCCTCGGGAATAGAAGGTGACGTGATTTCCATCATGGGTGCGATGTTTTCTACCGACAAGGCCAAAAACACGGTTACAATCAACGGAAAAACTGCTGTTGTTGAAAAGGCAAACGAAACCCGCCTTATGGTGGTATTGCCTGACAATCCGGCCGGAGATTATCCCTTCGTGGTGACAGTGGGCGGAAAAACGGTTACCGGTCCCAGTTTTACATACAACGTCAAACCTGAGCTCACCGTCTTCTCTGTGACACCAAATACCGGAACTGCCGGAGATGTTGTTATCCTGAATGGCATGTGCTTCGGAGAGACTCCTGAGGACAACAAGGTCACCATTAACGGAACTGAAGCAACTGTTCTGACCGCATCGTACTCTGCGCTTTCAATCGTAATCCCTGAGAATCCCCGCGGATCATATCCCGTTGTGGTTACCGTTGGAGAAAAGACAGTTGAAGGGCCTTCCTTCCTCTATGTCGCCAAATCCCATACTTATACGGTCAAGACAATGAGCGGTTCGGCCGGACGTGCGGCGGATGTCACAACAATTGTTGACGGTGCTTCAACTGTTGCGAAATTCCGTCAGCCGCGCGGTGTGGTGTTCCTTCCCGACGGACGCCTTGCCATTTTTGACAACGGCAACAACGCTATCCGATTCATGAATCTGGCAACCTGGGAGGTGGAGAACTCCTCAGTAGCGGCGAAGTCTATGCTTAATGCCGCCTGGCGAGGCAGCCTGAACGGGGACTGGATATACATGGCCAGCAAGGGCAACAACAGGATAGTCCGTTACAATTACAAGACAGACGCTGCCGAGATTGTTACTACCAATATGAGCGGAACGTCGCCGATGGATATCTGTTTTGATGCTGACGGAAACGGTTATGTGCTTGTCAGAGACGGATCCAAGGCTATTTTCAAAGCTGAAGGCGGCGATTTTGCCAACATGACCACTTTCACGACCTTCACCAAAGGCCCTCTTGCAATGCAGTTTGCACCGGACGGGAACCTGATAGTTTCCACCCAGGGATGCCAGATAATCGGCGTGAAGCCCACCGGAGAGCAGTTTGTGATTGCCGGAATTGAGGATGCTAAAGCAGACGACCCCGGCACCCCTGGCGAGCCGCTCACGGCCAAGTTCGGTTCCAATCTCTTTGGTCTCACCGTAAATTCCGACGGAGATATTTTTGTGGCGGATGATTCGTTCAAGGTGATCAAGCTCATCACCCTGGGAGAAAAAGGGTATGAAGATGCCGTGGTCAGTACCATAGCCGGAACATCCGGCCAGAAGGCCAAGACAGACGGCGTGGGCGCAGAAGCCCGCTTTGACTCTCCCGGTGAAATACGTATGGCACCCTCTGGAAAAATGCTCATTGTAACGGAGTATAATGCATTTACCATCCGAGAAATTGTAATTGACTGATTATGAAAAAGATACTGTTATTCGCGTTATCCCTCACCCTGCTGGCATCCTGCCAACAGAAGGACACCTATGTGGCCAGGGTAACAGACCTGAGGCTGGTCTCTGTGGACCCCAAGAATGGTTATGCCGGAGATTTGGTTACAATTCTTGGCAGAAACTTTTCCGTTGATCCGCTTCAGAATCAGGTTACCGTTGGGGGAGTACCGGCAAAGGTACTTGAGGCTTATAAAGACAGACTTCTTGTCATTCTTCCCAAGAATGAACCAGGAATCAGGGAAATATCGGTCAAAGGACCTGCAGGAGAGGCCGGAGGGCTGGAATTCAATTACCTGAAAGTTCCTGACCATGAGTATCTGGTTTCCACTATCGTCGGACAGCAGGGAGTGCGCAAGTGCATAGACGGCGTTGGTACCGGAGCTGCAACTTATATGCCCACCGGCATCAACAAGGCCGCTGACGGAACCCTCTGGTTCACTGACCGCGGCGGCAATGCAGTACGTCATATTGCTGCAGACATGACCGTGACTACAGAGGCGAAAATCGAGGAGTCAGGAGCCGCCGTATGGCAAGGCGCATTCGATGCTGCGGGCAATTACTGGTATAATGACAAGGCCAAGGGCAAACTCTACAGGTTTACCCCGTCAACAAAGACCAACACGATGATTGCGGGCGGCCTGAACAATCCGATGAACGTGGCAATAGGAGCCGACGGGTCGATCTACGTTCCTTGCCGAAACGGAAAGGTAATCTACAAATTCAACCCTTCAACTCTTGAAAAGACAGAATTTGCCCAGATTCCCGACGAGGGACCGGCATTCATCGGTTTCGATCCCAAAGGCAATATGATAGTATCTGTCCAGCACGGATACAGGCTTATTTCCATCGACTCTGAAGGAAACCAGACGGTTATCATGGGCACCGGAGAAAAAGTTGAAACCATGTATGACGACCCTGACGGAGACCCCCTAAAAACCAGTATCCGTTCCTGCCAGGGGTTTGACGTGGCGCCGGATGGTACGATATACGTCGGCGATGCTAATTACAATTGTGTCCGCCAACTTACTCCGGATGCGAATGGCAACTACGCTACCGGCAAGGTCGAAACCATACTTGGCGGCACCAAGGGTTATTCCGACGGCAAGGGCCTGAATGCCAAGTTCAACGAAGTGGACGGCATTCTGGTGTATGATGCCAATACTCTTTACATCTGCGATTCCCAGAATTGTTTAATCCGAAAAGTCACAATCAAATGAAGCGCATATTATTGCTCCTGGTTGCGGCGGTGGCCCTTACCGGATGCCCTTCTCACCCTTCATTAAAGGAGGAAACGCCTTTCCGTCTGCTTTTCTGGAATATACAGAACGGCATGTGGTCGGATCAGGGAAACAACTATGACAACTTCGTCCAGTGGGTTTCTGATCAGGATCCGGATGTGTGCGTCTGGTGTGAAGCGCGCAGCATTTATTATACCGGCACCCGCGACAAGATGCCGGTGGAGGAAAAGTATCTGGTGGATAATTGGCCGGAACTGGCATTGAGATACGGTCATAAGTATGTTTATGTGGGAGGAATGCGTGATAATTATCCTCAGGTGATTACTTCCAAGACTCCCATCCATGGGAAGGCCAAAATCGTGGGAGAAGAGCCGGACAGCGTTGTTTCCCACGGTGCGGTATGGGCTCAGGTTAGTGTCGAAGGCAAGACTTTGAATCTGGTCGCATTGCATACCTGGCCGCATCAATATGCATACAATGCGTCTGACCAGGAAGCGTCGAAGGCCGAACATGGCGGAGACACTTACAGGAAGATGGAGGTTGAATATGTTTGCAAACATACCATCGGCCAGGCCAAGGACGGCTATTGGCTAATGATGGGGGATTTCAACTCCATTTCCAGAACGGACAATGCCTGGTATGGCCTGCCTGCAGACGACCCCAAGTTCCAGGCCCAGGACTATATGCACAACAATACCCCCTATTGGGATATTATCAAGAGGCGTTATCCGGAGGACGTAATCCTGTCCACTATCGCAAACACCCGTTACGATTATGTCTTCTGTACGCCGGACCTTTATCCGTTTATCACCGATGCCAGGATAGTTCGGGACGATTATACAGAACCGGTAAGGGACGAAAAAGTTACCAGTTTCTGGCATCCGTCCGACCACCAGCCGGTAATTGTCGATTTTAAATTCTGAGTATCATGAAGCGATTTCTATTTCTTACGGTACCTTTCCTCATGCTCATTTCCTGCACCGAGGAGCCTTTACAGGATACCACCCCTTCTGAGCTCTCTTTTACCGCCGTATTCGGCGATGACATCTCTACAAAAACCGGTTTTGACTCATCGGTCTTTGAATGGCGTACAGGCGACCGCATCCGCGTTGCGCTTTCAGGGGGAAAGACTCTGGACATGCGCTATCCGGGAGAAAACACATCCGCATCTGCCACTTTTACCCAGACTGAAACTCCTGCCGGAACTGTCATATATGGTGATGGAGGATTTGCCATATATCCATCCCTTGCAGAATCTAACTGCAGGGTTGAGGCATCCACTCTTACCCTGGGGCTGAAAAGCAGTTATGCCTGGAGCGAGGGTAATGCAGAGGCTCCGATGATTTCCAAAGTCATCAAAGGACAGTCTCTGTCTTTCAGTCACCTTGGCGGTCTGCTCAAGGTCTCGCTGTCCAACGTCCCTTCCAGCGCAGCTAAACTGATGGTCCTGACTCCAGGATACGTGACCTCCAAAAATATGCCCGTGCAGGGCTGGTCCGGCTCTTTCACTGAGGACAAACCCTATGTACAGGCTTATGCGGGAGAGGATGGCCTTATAGGAGTATCGTTTACCCCTGGTACTTCTTCTTCCATGGATTTCTATGTTCCGCTGCCAGTCGGTCCCGGCGTCACGCATACTTATCCGGAAATAAGGATTTATCTTGTCGATTCTGCAGGAAGTACCATTTCCGGGACTCTGCGCGCAGCCGCAGACGTCAGAATCGACAGGGCTCATATAAAGCCCATGAGCGAAGTGGCGTATCCCGCGCTTAAGGCGCCCAATACGGTAACCACGCTGTTTGGAAACGCAGGTTTCAGCAATCCTGTCGTCGGAAAGGCCGGCGGAAACTCCTCGGAGGCAATTCTTGGGGCGGCTCGCGGCATGGTATGGACCCAGCAGGATCACAAGGCGATTATCTTTGACCAGGTCCAGAGTCTCCGTCTATGGGATCTGGATGCGGGAACAATTTCGGAACCTGTTACGTACGGCACGTCATCTTGTGTTCCATGGCTTGGAAACATGCATGGCGGGAAAGTTTATTTTGCAGAAAAGGCAACTGCCGCGGTATGGTCTTACAATCCGTCAGACGGGGTATTTACCAAAGAAGCGGCACAGGCCGGCTGGAGCGGTAACAGTGTAATGGATCTTGTTTACGATTCCGAAGGAAACGCTTACGTTGCAGTCCGAAACCTGAATACCATTTATAAATTCAGCGGCGGTGACATTACAGCCGAACCGTCACTGTCAATCAATATCGGCAAATGGCCGCTGGCCATGGAGTTCGATGCCGACGGGAATCTCATTGTGGCAACGAACGGCTGCCAGTTGCTCAAGGTGAACGTTTCAACGGGTACATATGAGGCCATCGCCGGAATACTGGATGCAAAGGCAATTGCGGACGGAACGGCCGGGTCGCCGCTTACGGCGAAATTCACCGCCGGAATCGGAGACATCGCCATTGCGCCCAACGGAGATATCTATGTGGCCGATACATATAGGGTGCGCAGAATCCGTAAAGGTTCTTTGGGCTATTCCAACGCCGTGGTGAGCACTGTTGCCGGAGGTTCACAGGCAGCCAATCGCGCCGCCATTGTGGACGGAGTGGGCACATCGGCAAACTTCCGTCAGATGGGAGGCCTGCTTCTCAACAGCAAGGGTTCAGTCCTTTATATTACCGATCAGGGGACCGGCCATGTGCGTGAATTGTATCTCGGCGATCCGGACGGGCCTGTTGACGAGAAGACAACTGTCAGGGCAGCCACGTTCAATATACGTTTCGTGACAGACAAGGATACCGAAGAGCGAAGCTGGACCAGCAGGCGTACCGGCGTGGTACAGTTGATCAAGGATTATGACTTCGACATAACCGGCTTCCAGGAAAGCCGTCCGGAACAGCGGACATACCTGAAGGATAATCTTCCGGACTATACTTTCTTTGAAATTCCGGAAGAGCCTTGCATGGCTTGGAAGACCGCCAGGTTTGTACTGCTTGGGAGCGGATATTTTTATCTCTCGGCCACTCCTGATGTGGCAAGCAGCCCTTATCCGGGGTGGGTTTCAACAGACCCCGGCCGGAAACGCGTTTGCCAGTGGGCAAAGCTTGAAGACAGGGAGTCGGGCAGGAAGATTCTATATCTGAACACTCATCTGGAGGTGACGAGTTCGGGAACTTCCATCAGCGAAGAAGAGGCTGTTACAATCCGGACCAATTCTGCAGATTTGATCTGCAGCCGAATAGCGTCGTTGAGTTCCGGTGAGTATTCGGTGATTCTTGGCGGAGACATGAACAGTTCCACAACCGAAGCCGCCCATACGGACTATTTCAAAGCTCAGCTTACGGACTCCTATTATCGCAGTGCCGACCTGGGAGTAAAGGAAGGCCCTGTGGCTACATACAATGCATACAGCTATGAGGAGGAACAGCGCAGCAAGTGGTATCACAGGATTGATTATCTGTACTTTAAAGGTCCTCTGGACGTGGTAAGGTACAAAGTCATCGACGACTTGTACGGTGGTTATTATACCTCCGACCACTGGCCTTTGATGGTAGTATTTGCACTAAACTAAAAACCATAAATAATATTGCACCATGAAAAGAAAAATGTATTTGCAACCCGAGACCGAGTTGCTGGAAACAATGCAGGAACTCAATTTCTGCGCATCAGATTTAGGCACATCCGGAAGCGGTGGCATCGAAAACTGGATTGAAGACGGTCCTGGTGAATGGATTTTTTAGGAGGATGCTCTATGAGAAAGATTGAATTCATAGTATTTGCAGCAATGGCTGCATGCGTTTTCTCCTGCAGTAAGGAGGTTAAGGTTCCCGAGGAACAGAAAGCCGGGACAAAAACTCTTGAAGCCCGTTTTGCCGATGAAGAAACCAAAACGGCTTTCGTCAGTGGAGTTTACAAGTGGAAAACGAATGACAACATGGTTGTCCGCAGTGACAATGCCAACGGTTACACTACGTATAAATATACCGGAGAAGACAGCGCCGACGCGGTGACTTTTGTTGCCAATACGGATGACAACATCGTGTACGGAAACGATTCGTTTGCTATCTATCCTGCCAAGACCAGCGGGACGGGAGCAAGTGCATACCCAAAGGAGGAAGACGGCTCGCTCAAGCCGGTCCTCAAGGATACTTATACCTGGTTCGACGGAAATGTGGAAGCGCCCATGCTTGCAAAAGTGGCCTCGGGTGAACCGCTGGAGTTCAAACAGCTTGGCGGCTTGCTCAAGGTGACCTACAAGAACGTGCCTCCCAAAGCGGCCAAAATCATCGTAACCGCCCCGGTGGTGGATGACGCTCTTATTGCCGCGGGCAATGTCACTTACAAGATCAATTCTACCATGAACAAGACGTACAACTGGACAACTGCAGGCGGCGGTTTTGATCCTGTCGAGACACCATACGTAAAGGCCTATCCCCACAGCGGAACATACAAGACAACGGTCAACATTGCTTCGGCTACTGCCGCCCAGCGCACGTCAGATGACGGCATCACCGCTTACATTCCGCTTCCGGTCGGTCCTGAAGTTGTTGGAGGAAAGAATGTCTATCCCCGCCTGGAAGTGAGCCTTGTATTTGCCGACAATACTGTTGTCCCCGGCTCAACCCGCGCTGCCAACAATGTCCAGATTGAGCGCGCCCATATTAAGCCCATGCCTGCTATCGCCCTCACCAAGTACTCTGTGGAAGTCGTTGCCGGAACGGACGGATCAAATGCAACTACAGACGGTATCGGTACGGCTGCCAAATTCAACCAGGTCCGCGGACTGTGCTGGCTCGATTCTTCCAACCTGCTTCTTACAGAATCCAACGGCAGCAAAGTATTGCGCAAATTCAACAAATCTACCAAGGAAGTAACATCTGCGAAGACCCTCGGCGGAAATGCACCATGGCAGGGCTGCATGAAGGACGGCCTGTTCTATTTTATCGACAAGGGTGATGCACAAATCAGGACCTGGAATCCTTCAACCGGTGATCTCGCAACAGTGACCTCTTCTGTGGGAAACAGCCCCATGTGCGTCCGCTTCTATGGTGACGACGCTTATGTGGCGAGCAGGAATGATTCAAAGGTTTACAAATTTGCTGGAGGCGCTACAGGCACCAAGTCGGTCTTCTTTGACTTCTCCACCCTTGATCATGGTGAGGATACCAACTGGCCTATCGCGATGGTATTTGACGGTGACGGCAATGCCATTGTTACAGTAGGAAGCAACAAGGGTACTTCTGCCAGCGCCTTTGCAGTTTATGTAATCTCGCCCGCCGGAGAAATCGTCACTACCATAGGTAAAAAGGTCAAAGCCACATCTTTTGCCCTGACCTATGACGGTGCCCCGGCCAATGCAACGTTCTCTGCAAACATGAACGGTATCACCCTAGGCCCTGACGGAGCCCTGTACATGGTTGACAGCTATGCCATCCGCCGTATCACCAAGGGGGCGTCCGGCTGGTCCGACGCCACTGTGACCACCATTCTTGGCGGCGGCTCGTCATATACTACATCAGTAGGCGCCACCTGCCAAATTACAAACACACCTCAGGATATCGTTTTCGATCCGGAAAACAGCAAGGTGTTCTACTTCTTTGACTGGCGTTACACCCTCAGGAAAGTAACTATTGAATAGTTGTCGGTATAAGTTAAGTTATAGTACGGGCTGGCTGACATGAGTCGGCCAGCCCATTTGTTCATCATGAAAAGAATCATCGCACTTTGGCTTCTTGCCCTGATACCAGTTATGGCGTCCTGGGCGCAGGAGTACCGTTACGTGGAAGCATCGGATCTTACGGTTACCGGGAAAGTGTTTCCGGATACGCCTAATCCATATCATCGCATAGATACGGCGCGTTTTCATGGATTCACCAAGGATGAGTTGAAACTTGTGCTGGAGAGTTCCGGCATAGCCATAGCTTTCAGGACCGATTCCCCGTCGATAAGGGTGCTTCCAAAGTATGTCAGACCATATTTCGGCGGAGGAACCACGGGCTTTGCCGGGCGCGGTTTCGACCTGTACATAAAGAAAGACGGCAAATGGCTGTGGGCCGCAGCCGGACTGCAGAATGACAATGCCCTGGATAAACCTGTGAACCTGATAAAGGACATGGATTCCAGCGTAAAGGAGTGCCTTCTGTATCTTCCTGTCCGCAGTGAAGTTTCATCGGTGAAAATCGGAGTGGAGGAAGGACGCATTCTGGAACCTGTCGGACAGCCGTTTCGTCACCGTGTGGCCGTTTTCGGTTCCAGCTTTACCCATGGGGCATCTACCTCAAAAGCCGGAATGGCGTATCCGTCAATTCTCTCCAGGGAAACAGGTATCCAGTTCCTGAACCTTGGGGTTAGCGGCCGCTGCCGACTTCAGGATTACTTTGCCGCAGCTCTTGCCCAGGCGCCTGGTGTAGATGCATTCCTTTTCGACACCTTTTCCAATCCCACACCCGAAGAGATTCGGGAGCGCCTGTTTCCTTTCATAGAGGCTATGCAGTCCGCCCATCCCGGGAAACCGCTCATTTTCCAGCAGACCATTTATCGGGAAAGGCGCAATTTCAACAAGCAGGCCGATTCATATGAGCGCGAGAGAATGGATGTGGCGGCGAAACTGATGAAGGAGGCATGCAAAAAGTATAAAGACGTTTACTTTATCACTACAACCAACGCGACGTCCCCGGACCACTACACTTCCGTTGACGGTACGCATCCTGGAGATTATGGATACACCCTCTGGGCCCGCAGTATTCGTAAACCCGTACTCAGGATATTGAAAAAATACGGTATCAGATGAGAAAAGCATATACTCTCTTTGCGCTTTCAATTCTTTGTTTTCACCTTTCGGCGCAGGTGATTACCCCGGAACATCAGAAGCGTGCGGCGGATCTTGTGGGCCGGATGACTCTTGAGGAGAAGATTTCACTGGTGTCAGGTTATAATGACGGATTCCATACGGCTCCGGTTCCTCGTCTTGGAATTCCGGAAGTAAGGATGGCGGACGGGCCTCAGGGCGTAAGGAACAATACCAAAAGCACTCTGTTCGCCTGCGGAGTGGCTGCAGCCGCCAGCTGGAATACGGAACTTGTACATCAGATGGGAGTCGCTCTCGGGCAGGATTCCCGTGCCCGCGGAGTCCATATCCTTCTTGGCCCAGGAGTAAATATCTGCCGAAGCCCGTTGTGCGGCCGCAATTTCGAATACTTCGGGGAGGATCCTTTCCTGGCGTCGGAAACTGCGGTTGCATATATCGGCGGCGTGCAGTCTCAGGGTGTGATGGCTACGATAAAGCATTTTGCCCTGAACAATCAGGAATATGACCGTCATCACGTCAACTCGGTTGCCGATGAACGTACGATGAACGAGATTTACTTTCCTGCCTTTCGCGCGGCGGTTGAGAGGGCTGGTGTGGGCTCGGTCATGACAAGTTACAATCTGGTGAACGGAGTACACAGTTCGGAAAACAAGTATCTTATTGTTGACAACCTGCGGGGAAAATGGAATTTCAAAGGCTTTACCATGAGCGACTGGACTTCCACCTATTCGCCCGTACTGCTTATGCAGGACGGGGTGGATCTGGAAATGCCCAGTGGCTTCTGTTTGAACATGGAAACGCTGGTGCCCCTTCTGGAGCGGGGAGTCGTGACGGAAGCTCAGCTTGACGGGAAGGTGCAGCGTATTTTACAAACCTATATCGCGTTCGGTTTCCTTGACCGTCCGCAGCTGGACAGCACAATTCCCGAAGACAATCCTTACTCAAGGGAAGTGGCGTACAAACTCGCCTGTGAAAGCATCGTACTTCTGAAAAACGACGGTATACTGCCTCTGAAGAAGCGGCAGAAGGTAAGCCTTTCCGGGCCTGCGGCGGATGTGGTCCCGTGTGGCGGTGGTAGCGGTTCCGTTGATCCCCTTTATGCAGTTTCTCTCAAAGAAGGATTGCTGGACATAGGGTCCAAGATGGTGGAAGACGCACCTGTAGAAATAATAGCTGTCGGTTTTGACAAAACCACTGAATATGAGAATGCCGACAGGACTTTTGCCCTTCCCGACGGCCAGGAGTCCCTGGTGGACAAAGCCCTTGAAAGGGGACACAGGGTGGTGCTGGTAGTGAACGCAGGAGGTGCTGTTGACCTGAGCAGGCTGGAACCGAAGGTGAATGCCATCCTGTGGGCCTGGTATCCTGGTCAGGAGGGCGGAAAGGCACTTGCGGAAATCATTTACGGGAAAGTATCCCCAAGCGGAAGGCTTCCTGTGACTTTCCCCAGGGCTGTTGAGGACAATCCCTCACAGCAGTTCTATTACCCTTCCAAGCCATTTACCAAGCGCGGACACAGCGTCCGTCCATCGGTTTATGAGGAAGGCATATTTGTGGGTTATCGCGGATATGGTAAGGTTCAGCCCTTATATCCTTTTGGATATGGTCTTGACTATACTGACTTTTCCTATGGCCCGGTCAGCGTTGTTCCTGCCGGGGACGGTTTTGACGTAAGCCTCGACGTAACCAATACAGGGAAACGTGCCGGTACGGAGACAGTCCAGTTGTATGTCCACGAGTGTGAGCCGTCGGTTCCTCGTCCGGAACGTGAACTCAAGGCTTTTGCTAAAGTGCAGATCGGCAAAGGCAAGACGGTGACGGTCCGTTTACACCTTCCGAGGGAAGCTTTTGCGTATTACGACACGGAATCCCATGGATGGAAGGTCAACCCGGGCAGATTCACCCTTGAGGCTGGTTCATCGTCCATGGATATACGCAGCAGAGCCGAAGTGAATCTTTAACAGCGTAATTCATGATGACATCCGAGGAGAAAAGATATACGCGGCTTCGCTGGCAGGTGTTTCTGTCGGCAACCGTGGGATACGGTATTTATTATGTCTGCCGGCTGAGCCTGAACGTGGTAAAAAAACCGCTGGTGGATGCCGGTGCTCTCACCGAGACCGAACTGGGCATAGTAGGCTCGGCGCTGTTCATTACCTATGCAGTAGGCAAGTTTGTAAACGGATTCCTTGCAGACAGGGTGAACATACGCAGGTTCATGTCGATAGGTCTGCTCATTGCGGCTTTGGTGAATCTTCTTTTGGGGTTCAATCTGTCATCAGGGCTCTTTGTAGTCCTTTGGGCGGTGAACGGATGGGCGCAGTCAATGGGAGCCCCGTCCGGGGTGGTCGCCCAGTCACGATGGATTCCGGACAGGCAGAGGGGGCGGTTCTATGGGGTGTGGTCCGCAAGCCACAATATTGGCGAGGCCCTTACTTTCATTATCATTGCCGCCGTTGTCTCTGCTGCAGGATGGCAGTGGGGCTTCCGGGCTGCAGGTATTCTGGGAATTGCAGGAGCTCTGATGCTTGCATTGCTGTTGCGTGATTCTCCGCAGAGCTGCGGGCTTCCCGCTCCGGATCGTGAAGAAAAAGCTGCGGAAGAGAAAGGGTCGGTATGGGCGCATCAGAAAGAAGTCCTCAGGAATCCGGCAATATGGATGCTGGCACTTGCCAGTGCGTTCATGTATATTTCAAGATATGCCGTGAACAGTTGGGGAGTGTTTTATCTTGAGGCTGAGCGGGGTTACAACACCCTGGAAGCAAGTTCCATTATCTCTGTCAGCTCCATCTGCGGGATAGTGGGGACGGTTGTCTCCGGTTTTGTCTCCGACTGGTTCTTCAAAGGGAGCAGGAATGTCCCTTCCGTCATCTTCGGGCTTATGAACGTGCTAGGGGTGGGCCTCTTCCTATTCGGCCCATCAAGCCATTTCTGCATGATAGCTTCAATGGTGGTCTTCGGCCTTGCCATAGGAGCCCTTATCTGTTATCTTGGCGGTCTGATGGCGGTTGACATCGCATCCAAAAAGGCTTCGGGTGCGGCTCTTGGCGTGGTAGGAATAGCAAGTTACATAGGTGCCGCTGTTCAGGACTTCGTGAGCGGATTGACCATTGAGTCCGGCAAAACTGCAGGAGCGGCAGCGGATGCGGCCGTGTACGACTTTTCCGTAGTGTCGTGGTTCTGGTTCGGGGCTGCAATACTGTCGGTGGTCTTCACCCTGATTGTCTGTGCATTCACAGCAAAACGCCGCTGATTCTTGCCATTTTTTACTATCTTTGCGTCATGGAATATTTGATAGTACATTGGAATATAGACCCGGCAATCCTGCATATCGGCGGGTTTGAACTCAGGTGGTACTCGCTGCTGTTCGTGAGCGGGTTCATTCTTGGATGGTTCATAATGAAGCATTTCTTCCTTAAGGAAAAGATAGATACGGCCCTGCTGGATCCCATGCTGTACATGCTCCTTATCTGCACCATCGTGGGTGCACGTCTTGGGCATTGCATCTTCTACCAGCCGGACTATTACTTTGGCTCCTGGAAGGGCTTCTGGGAGATATTCATGCCATGGAAGGGCGGCCTGGCAAGCCACGGAGGCACCATCGCCATCATCCTTGGCCTCATCTGGTACACAAGGAAATACGGCCCCAAGAACCACTTCGACATCATGTGGCTCATGGACCATCTTGTGATTCCAATCTCCTTCGCCGCCTGTTTCATCCGCCTTGGCAACCTGTTCAACAGCGAAATCTACGGCAACCCCACAGACCTTCCCTGGGGCTTCGTCTTCGAGCGCAACGGAGAAACCGTTCCCTGCCACCCCACCCAGCTGTATGAAGCCGGAACTTATCTTCTCCTTGGCCTTATCCTCTTTGCCCTTTACAAGTGGAAACTTCCCAAGATTTATAGGGGAACCTTCGTGGGAATATTCTTCATCGGATGCTTCGGCAGCCGCTTCCTGATCGAGTTTGTAAAGAACCCCCAGGTGGCTTTCGAGGAGAACATGACGCTCAATATGGGACAGCTTCTGTCCATCCCGTTCATCCTTCTTGGAATAGGCTTCCTGGTGTGGGCCTTCGTGAAGAAGAAACCCGCCATGGCGGTTCATCCGGAGCCGGTTTCCAAAAAGAAAGAGGCAACACATTATGCAAAGCCGCTGAATTAGCGGCTTTTTTTGTTTTTAACCACGTTGCGGGTGCAGTTTTTGCAGTGAACATGCCGCTTAATACTATAGTATGATCAGAAAATCGTTGTTTGTGCTGCTGCTCCTCCTTCCGGTGGCGGCATCGGCACAATATCAGGAGGCTCCGTCCCAGGCGGACAGTACGCTTGTCCTTACCCTGGATGACGCCCTCAGGATAGCCCTGTCGGAGAATATTGCCGTGAAGGTGGCAGACCTTGAGGTAACAAGGCAGGAGTATGCCCAGAAAGGCTCGTACTCATCTTTGTTCCCGCAGATCAATGCCTCGGGTTCATTTCAGCGCACCCTTAAGAAGCAGGTGATGTATATGGGCGGCGGTTCGTCGTCGGGGTCCGGAAGCGGTTCCGGCAGCGGCGGCGGAATGGCGTCCATGCTCTCCGGTGCCCTTGATCCAATCAATTACTATATCCAGGAGCTGATGAAGCAGCATCCCGGAGCAATCGCCCCATATACCCCTCCGGCAACGGACCCGGAGGAATCGTCCTCAAACGGCGGCGGCATCGAGGTGGGTAGAAACTACACCTGGAGCGCCGGCGTCAACGCCCAGCTGCCCATTGTGAACTTCCAGCTCTGGGAAAGCCTCGCAATATCCGGGGACCAGGTGGAACTGGCCGTGGAGCAGGCACGTGAATCCCGCCTTGGCATGGTTGCATCCGTGAAGCAGGCCTATTATGCAGTGCTTCTTGCAAAGGCGGCGTATGACGTATACGACGCCGTGTATCAGAACGCCGTGGAGAACTACAAGCTCACGGAAATGAGGTATAACGCCCAGAAGGCTTCCGAACTGGATTTCACCCGCGCAAAGAGCTCCCTTGCCAGCGCCATCCCCAACCTTTTCAATGCGGACCACGCAATAGAGATTGCCCTGTGGCAGCTCAAGGCGGTGATCGGCCTGGACCTGGACAAGGAAATAGACGTTGCAGGATTTCTTGACGATTACGCCCAGGAGATGTTCCGCGACATCACGGAAGGCGGAGAAGCCTCCCTGGAACAAAATTCCCAGATGATCCAGCTGCAGAAGCAGGCGGAAATGCTTTCGCGCCAGATCCGCATGCAGCAGTATGCATATATCCCCACGCTCAGCCTTGCGTTCGCCTACAACTACAACGCAATGGCGGAAGACCTGGAATTCAAGAACTACAACTGGACGCCTTATTCCTATGTGGGCCTGTCGCTGAACATCCCCATCTTCTCCGGCTTCCAGCGCTACCACAACATAAAGCAGACGCGCGTACAAGCCCAGGAGCTGGCATACCAGAGAACCGAGGCGGAGCGCCAGACGCGGATAGCAATCCGCCAGAGCCTGTCCACCATGGACACCGCCATGAAAACATACGAGGCCGCAAAAGACGCCCTTGAGAGCGCGGAGAAAGCATTCGACATAGCCCTCAAGAGCTATCAGGTGGGAAAGAGCACCCTCACGGACCTCAACAACACGGAGCTGGTGCTCACACAGACGCGCCTCCAGGTTTCACAGGCCGTCTACAGCTTTATCCTGGCCAAGGCAGGCCTGGAGCAAACTTTGGGTTACGATTATTCAGAAGAAAAACAGTAAAGATTATATGAGAAGCAGGTTTATTGCAGTGCTGGCCATTGCCGCAGCGGTGTCTTGTTCCGGAAACGGGAGTAAGAAGCAGGAATCTTCAGCCCAGGGGTTAACCCCCGCTACGCCAAACGTGGAAGTGGCGGTGGTCCAGTCCAGGGACGTTCCTCAGGAAAGCGTCTATGCCTCTACCGTAGAAGCATATGCCGTCAACAACATCATGCCCCAGACCGGCGGCCGCATCCGCAAGATAAACGTCGAGGTGGGGGACTATGTCTCCAAGGGCCAGGTCCTGGCAGAGATGGACCGCCTCCAGATGGAGCAGCTGGAGCTTCAGATAAAGAACGATGAGGCCGAGTACCAGCGCCTCAAGACCCTCTACCAGCAGGGCGGCGTGGCCCAGAGCGACTTCGAAGCCGCAGAGCTTGGCTACAAGGTACGAAAGTCCAATTACAATAACGTAAAGGAAAACACCATCCTCCGCAGCCCCATAACGGGTTACGTCACCGCCCGCAATTTTGACCAGGGCGACATGTTCTCCATGGCCGCACCCATCTTCACCGTTCAGCAGGTTACTCCCGTTAAGCTCCTTGTGGGCGTATCCGAGAGCGAGTACACCAAGGTCAAGAAAGGCGATTCCGTCTCCCTTACCGCAGACGCCATCCCGGGACGCACCTTCACCGGCAAGGTGGAGCGCCTGTACCCCACCGTGGATGCAGCCACCCACACTTTCAAGGTAGAGGTTGTGGTGGGCAACTCGGACAGGGTGCTCCGTCCCGGCATGTACGCCCGCGTCACCATCAACTTCGGCAACCGCCGCAGCGTGATAGTCCCGGACAAGGCCATCGTCAAGCAGGAAGGCACCGGCACCCGTTTCATATATGTGCTCAAGGACGATTCCACCGTGAGCTACGTCCCCGTAACCCTTGGCCGCCACATGGGTGCGGAGTATGAGGTAACCGCAGGGCTGGAGGCCGGAAGCACCATCGTGGTAAAAGGCCAGAGCGCCCTCAAGGACGGCATTAAAGTGAACGTGCTATGAGCATTTACAGGACATCGGTCAACAATCCGGTAACCACCGGCCTGGTCTTCCTGGCCTTCGCCATCCTGGGCATATTCGCCCTCACGCGGCTGCCGGTAGACAACTTCCCGGACGTGGAGTCCAACGTGATAATGGTCATGAGCTCGTATCCGGGAGCATCGGCAGAAGACGTTGAGAACAACCTCACAAAGCTCCTGGAGAACTCCCTGAACGGCGTTCCCAACCTCAAGGACCTCTCCTCTAACTCCCGTGAGAACATCTCCATCCTTACCCTTGAATTCGAATACGGAACAGACATAGACGAGGCCACCAACGACGTCCGAGACAAGCTGGACATGATATCCCAGACCCTCCCGGACGGTGCCTCGCTGCCTTTCCTTTTCAAGTTCAGCGTGGACGACATGCCGATTATGATCATGGCCGCCACCGCCAACCAGAGCGTGAGCGCCCTGGACAAGATTCTGGACGAAAGGGTGGCAACGCCCCTTGCCAGGGTCTCCGGTGTGGGTCAGATATCGGTTGCAGGTGCCCCCAAGAGGGAAATCCAGGTGTACTGCGACCCCAGCAAACTGGAAGCCTACAAGCTTTCCATCCCCGCAATTTCCCAGATCATAGCCGCCGAAAACCGGAACATCCCTTCCGGCAGCATAGACATCGGCTCGGACACATATACCCTCCGTATCAAGAAGGAGTTCCAGGACCCTTCGGAGCTGCTGGACGTGGTTCTGGGCAGCTTCGGCGGCGGTACCATATACCTCAGGGACGTTGCCCGCGTGGTGGACGATGTTGAGGAAAAATCCCAGGAATCCTTCACCAACGGCGTCCGCGGTGCGCAGGTCATCATCCAGAAGCAGTCCGGATACAATACCGTTGAGGTTATCCGCAGGGTGAAGGCAGAGATGAAAAGGCTGGAGCACAATCTCCCTTCGGACATCAGGATAACCACCGTGGTGGACAACTCGGACAACATTATCCGCACAATAGACTCCCTCAAGGAGACCATCCTCATCACCTTCATGGTGGTTATGCTGGTGGTATTCCTGTTCCTGGGAAGGTTCAAGGGTACGCTCATCGTCGTCCTTTCAATACCTATCGCCCTTCTGGCATCCCTGCTGTACCTGTTTGCAACGGGCAACACGCTGAACATTATCTCCATGAGCGCACTGTCCATAGCCATAGGCATGGTGGTGGACGATGCCATCGTGGTGCTGGAGAACGTATCGTCCCATCTTGAGAGGGGGGAGAAGCCCAGTGAGGCTGCCGTACACGGAACTGCCGAGGTGGGTATCTCCGTCATAGCTTCCACGCTCACCATGCTGTGCGTGTTCCTGCCCCTTACCATGATCAAGGGCATGGCCGGAATCATGTTCAAGCAGCTGGGCTGGATAGTGTCCATCATCATGATAGTGTCTACCACTGCGGCGCTCACCCTTGTCCCCATGCTGTGCTCGGTGCTCCTTAACAACAAGCCCAACAACAATAAGATATACAAGGCAATATTCGCCCCCGTCAACAAGGTCCTTGACGCCGTCTCTGCCGGGTATTCCCGCCTTATAGGCTGGTGCATGAACCACAAGAAGCTCATTCTTGCGCTGGCTGTGGTGATTTTCGCCGTGGTAATGGCAGTCTACGTGCCCAGGATGAAGACGGAGTACTTCCCCAACTCCGACGCCGGCCGCCTTCAGGCAACCATAGAGCTGCCCATCGGAACCGCCCAGGACGTCACGCGCGACGTCGCCGCCAGGATCTACGCCAAGCTGGCCGCCGACATTCCGGAAATCAAGGTCCTGAGCTACCGCTTCGGCCAGGCCGACTCCGACAACGCCTTCGCCTCCATGCGCCAGAACGGCACATACCTCATAACCATGAATATCAACGTGGGGTCCATGGAGAACCGCGAACGCTCCGTCTCGGAGATTGCCGATATCGTGAGGGCCGACCTCCGGCTGTTCCCGGAGATCAACAAGTTCAACGTCTCCGAGGGCGGCGGAATGGGTGGCCGTGCATCGGTCCAGCTTGAAATCTACGGTTACGATTTCGGTGAGACCGAGGCAGCCGCACGCGAGGTCCGCACCCGTATGATGGAGAGCGGCATCTTTGTGCAGGCAATCCTTTCCAGGGACCAGTACACCCCGGAATACGAGGTGGACTTTGACAGGGAAAAACTGGCCCTGAACGGCCTGTCTTCCGTAACTGCAGCTGCAGCGGTGTCTGCGGCCATGTCCGGCTCCGTGGGGTCTTACTACCGCGAGGACGGAGAGGAATATAATATCAGGGTCCGTTACGCACCGGAGTTCCGTACCGGTCTGGAAGACATAGAGAACATCACCATCTTCAACGCCCAGGGGCGCGGAATAAAGGTGAAAGACCTGGGCCGGATAGTGGAGTCAAAGGTTCCGCCTACAATCCAGCGCAAGAACCGCGACAGGTATATTTCCATTACCGGTATCATGGCTCAGGGAAAATCCCTCAGCGACGGCGTGGATTTCGTAACGGAATCCCTTTCGCAGAATCCTCTGCCCCATGGGCTCAGCTGGCAGATTGGCGGTGACTATGAAAACCAGCAGGACATGTTCTCGGACATGATTCTCCTGGCCATCCTCATAGTGGTTCTGGTCTATATGGTCATGGCTTCCCAGTTCGAGTCCTTCCTGGGGCCTTTCGTGATCATGTTCTCCATTCCCTTCGCCCTTGTGGGCGTCGCAATCGGAAACATGTCGGCAGGCCTCGCGGTGGGAGTCATGTCCCTCATAGGCATAATAATCCTGCTGGGTATCGTGGTGAAAAACGGTATCGTGCTAATTGACTATACCATCCTTTGCCAGGAGAGGGGAATGAGCGTGAGGGAATCGTCCGTAACCGCCGCCCGGAGCCGTCTCCGTCCTATCCTTATGACCACCCTCACCACCGTCCTGGGTATGCTGCCTATGGCCCTGGGACGCGGAGAAGGTTCTGAAATGTGGAACGGCCTAGGTACCACCGTGGCCTGGGGTCTTTCCATATCCACCCTTATCACCCTTGTCCTTATCCCCGTACTTTACTGTGGCTTAACGGAACACATCGAAAGAAGAAAGGCAAAAAAAGCGGCGAGGGCTGAAACGAATCGGAAGTAAAATGCATCTAAAATAATAGCGTGTATGAAAGCATTGTTCGTAGCGTACAACCAGGCCTATAATCAGGAAATTGTGAACCTGCTTGAGGAAATGGGTCAAAGGGGATACACAGTGTGGGAAGAAACCGGCGGCAGAGGCACCCTGGACGGGGATCCGCACCTTGGCAACCACGCCTGGCCCACACAGAACCACGCCCTGTTTTCCGTCATGGAAGACGGCCTTGCAAAGAAGGTCCTGGAGCGCTTGAGGGAAGTTGACAAGTCAAACCCTCTTCTGGGAATGAAGGCGTATATTCTTCCTGTGGAAGACGCTATATAAAAAAAATGCTTATATTTGCATGCTAGAGTATTAATATTTATGGCTAAAGTAGCAACAAATACCAACTTTCAGGAACTCCTCCAGGACAGCAAGTTAGTCGTGGTGGACTTCTGGGCAACCTGGTGCGGTCCCTGCCGCATGCTTTCCCCCATCCTTGACGAGGTAGAGGAAGAAATGGCAGACAAGATCTCCGTGGTCAAGGTCAATGTTGACGACGCAGACCAGATTGCCATGCAGTACCGCATCATGAGCATCCCCACCCTCCTATTCTTCAAGAACGGCCAGTTGGTGGACAAAACCGTGGGTGCAATGTCCAAGAACGTTTTAGTAGAAAAAATTAACTCAAATATCTAACCTGTTATGAAGAAATTTTTTGCTGTCATCGCAGTTGCATTTGCTTCCGTAGTGGTTGCCAATGCTCAGATTGGTATCGTTGCCGGTGTTACCTCCGGTACCGCCAAGATCGACAAAGAGAACATCGAAAACAACATGTCCGGTATTGACCAGTACCATGTTGGTATCGCTTTCAAGCTCCCCCTGCCCCTGGGTTTTGCCATCCAGCCGGAACTCCTTTATCAGATCAAGGGTGCAGACCTTAAGGAAACCTACGATGCACTTGGTGCAGGTAATGAGATCGAGACTTCTTCCTGGAGCACCAAGGATGGCTTCGCAGAGCTGGGCATCGGCATCCAGTGGGGCCTTGACCTTGTAGCATTCCGTCCCTTCGTCTTCGCAAAGCCTTTCGTGGGCTACAAAATCAACAGCGAGGGTAAGTACAACAACGCCGCCGCTATCCTTGAGAGTGGCACTGACCAGTATCTTGAGGACACCAAGAACGATTTCGAATACGGTTTCTCCGTAGGCGCCGGCCTTGAACTCCTTGAGCACTTCCAGCTCTCCTTCGAGTTCTTCAACAACCTTGGCAAACTGTTGGACGAAGGCAAGTTTGACAGCAGCAAGGCTGCAGACGCCGTGGTCAACAACTACAAGGACCTCGAGAACTACAGCGGTTTCAAGGTGACCCTGGGCTTCCTCTTCTAATTGATGGAAAAGCCAAAGGCTCAAGTCACAGAGATCAAAGAGTCGCTCCATCCGTACTTAGAACGGGTGGAGCGCCTCATTGTTGATTACCTTCAGAGCGACATCGAGCTTCTGAATGCAACAAACCATATGCTCCGCCAGAGGCCTGGCAAGATGCTCCGTCCCACTCTGGGACTGCTTTGTGCCGGTGCTGCCGGGGGCATAAACGAGGACTCCGTCCGCTTTGCCGCGGCTTCGGAGCTCCTTCACAACGCCACCCTCCTGCACGACGACGTGGTAGACGACGCCAAGCAGCGTAGGGGAGCGCCAACCGTTTCCTCCATACTTAACGGCCAGGCATCGGTCCTGATTGGGGACTACTGGCTGGTGAAGTGCATGCAGGTTGTGCTGGCGTCATCGTCAAAGGCGGACCGCGTGATAAGGATTTTCGCAAAAACGCTTTCAGACCTGGCCGAGGGCGAGATCCTGCAGCTCCAGAAGGCTGGGGACGCCACCACCACGGAGGAAGATTACCTAAGGATCATCTACTGCAAGACGGCGTCGCTGTTCGAGGCTTCGGCTCTGGCGGCGGCGGTATCCGCAGGCGCTCCGGAAAGGGTGGAGATTGCCCTTTCCAACTTTGCCCGCAACCTTGGCCTGGCGTTCCAGATCAAGGACGATATCTTCGACTATTCCGCCCCGGAAGCGGAGGTCGGAAAGCCCGTGGGCATAGACCTTCTGGAGCAGAAGATAACCCAGCCGCTTTTGTGCGCGCTGGAGATGGCCACGCCTCAGGAGGCCGCGGCCATACGTGAAAAAGTAAAGTCCGTAACGGACAATCCTGCTCTGGCCGCGGAGATCCGTGCCTTCGTGATGGAGAAGGACGGAGTGGCCAAGGCCTCCCTGAAGCAGGATTTTTACATCGAAAAAGCAATTTCCTACCTTGGAACTCTTTCAGATTCGCCGGAAAAATCGTATCTTGCAGAACTTGCCCGATATGTGGGCAGCCGTAATGTCTGATGCAAAGAGTTTTCGGGAATACTGAAGTGACCTCCGCCCTTCACTCTATGGTGGAAAGCGGGCGCGTTCCGCATGCTATCCTATTCCATGAAGACGACGGCGCGGGAGCCTTTCCCATCGTCCTTAACTTCCTGGAGGAGTTGTACGGAGGGTCGCCCAGGGTGCAGAAGCTCATTCATCCGGACATACACTTTGTGTTCCCCGTGGCCGGGGAGAAAAACCCTGTGTCACTGCAGTTTGCGGTGCCTTTCAGGGAACTGGCGCTGGCAAATCCGTACTTCAAGGAGAACGAGCTTTACCAGGCTATAGGCATAGAAGGGAAGCAAGGGAACATCTCCGTGGTGGAGGCCCGTTCCATACTGGACAGGCTGTCGCTGTCGGCGGTGGAAGGCGGTTACCGGACGGTGGTGCTGTACCTGCCGGAAAAGATGAACGCCGCCGCGGGAAATGCGCTCCTTAAAATGGTGGAGGAGCCGCCGCAGAATACGCTCTTCGCCATGATTACGCATGCGCCTGAGAAAGTTCTCACAACCATATCGTCCCGCTGCCTGCATCTGAGGGTGATGCCCTTGAGCGCGGAAGCGGAGAGGGAAGTGCATGCGGAGGAAAGCGCTGAAAATACGGTGCTGCTGGACCTTTTCTACGACCTTATGCAGGCGGTTCTTTCCCGGGACATGCTGGGCGCGCTGGAGACGGGAGAGGCCCTGGCGGACCTCAAGGTGAGGGAGCAGCAGAAGGCGTTCTGCAGGCTGGCATCGCAGGAACTGCGTTCCATCTTCCTGCTGCAGCAGAAGATGCCGCGCCTTGCCTCAGTGGCGCCGGAAAGGGAAGAGCTCATGGCAAAGATTGCCGCAGGCGTAAAGCCGGCTTTCCCGCGCTACGCAATGGGTAGCCTTGACCGCGCCCTGCAGCTGCTGGAACGGAACGTGAATCAGAAAATTATCTTTACCGACATGGTAAGTCAAATATATACCTATGGAATACGATAGCGAGAGTACCCATTTCGACTGTTTCCGCGGTTGCAGCGTAACTGTGGACGAGGAAACGCTCGAAAAACAGATAAAATACAGGCCCGGATGCTGCAAGCTGGAGGTCTACGACGTTCTTAAGGGCATACCCCAGGAGCAGTGGAACAATTACTTCGAGGTGCGTTTCAAGAATACCAGGAAGGGTATTTACGTAAATGCATCGGGCCAGAGTATCAAGATGGGAGACCTGGTGGTGGTTGAGGCCGCCACGGGTCATGACCTTGGAATAGTCACCCTTGACGGCCCCATCGTAGGCCGCCAGATGAAGTGCCGCGGCATAGATCCGGAGACTCAGGAACTCAAGAAGATCTACCGCAAGGCACGTCCCTTCGACATCCAGCGCTGGCAGGACGCCATTGCCCGTGAGCAGGAAACCATGATCCGTTCCCGCGTACTGGCAAACAACCTTGGCCTGGAGATGAAAATAGGCGACGTTGAGTTCCAGGGAGACGGCACCAAGGCCATCTTCTACTATATTGCCGATGGCCGCGTAGACTTCCGCCAGCTCATCAAGGACTTTGCTGAGGAGTTCCATATCCGTGTGGAAATGAAGCAGATAGGCGCCCGTCAGGAGGCCGGCCTCATAGGCGGCCTAGGCGTCTGCGGCCGTGAACTCTGCTGCGCCAACTACATCACGGAATTCAAGTCCATCGCCACTTCAGCGGCCCGCGTCCAGGACCTTTCCCTGAACCCGCAGAAACTGGCCGGCCAGTGCGGCAAACTCAAATGCTGCCTCAATTATGAGGTGGAGGCATACCTGGACGCCCAGTCCAAGCTGCCCCGCGTGATTGAGCCGCTGGAGTTTGAAGACGGCCAGGCTTTCCTTGTAAAGACGGACATCCTTGCGCAGAAGATGTACTTCTCCTACGAGAAGGGCTCGCTGGTCAACATCCATTGTCTCACTGCCGATGAAGTCCGCGAGGTCCAGGAAATGAACCGCCGCGGGGAAAAGCCGGAGACGCTCCGTCAGGAGTCCGTTTCCTCGCCGGAATTCGTCACCGCGGTTGGGGACGATGCCATTAACCGCTTCGACCCCGAGAAGAAGAAAAAGCACCGCAAGAACAAGAACCGCCGCAATGGGTCACGGTAAGCTCAAGAAATTTGCAGAGAACGAGACCTTCCGCTGCCTGCTTCAGCCGGCGGCGGAAGATGTTTTGGTCAAGGGTTCCCGGGAACTGGTTCTGAACGACCATCCCATAAAGGGAAACTGGGGCCGTGAGATGTTTGGCAACAGCAATCCAATCGTCCTTGAACTTGGTTGCGGCGGGGGAGAGTACACCATAGCCCTTGCCCAGAGGCATCCTGAAATCAATTACATAGGCGTAGACATCAAGGGCGCCAGGCTCTGGAAAGGTGCAAAATATGCCACGGAAAACGCCCTGCCAAACGTGGCGTTTTTACGCACCCGCATTGAGTTTATCACCGCCTTCTTCGGCCCTTCCGAAGTCTCTGAAATCTGGCTCACCTTCTCCGACCCCCAGCTTTCCGGTAGCCAGAATTCCCGCCTCTCTTCCCCAATGTTCCTCAACCGTTACAGGTCTTTCATGGTCCCCGGCGGCATAGTCCACCTCAAAACCGATTCCCGCTTCCTGTATGAATACACCATGGCTGTGGTCAGGGCGAATGCCCTTGGCATTCTTGCCTATAGCACAGACGTTTACGGCAGCCAATGTCCTTCCGGCCCTCTCGTTTGTCATTCCGGGCTTGACCCGGAATCTTTAACAGCTAACGACGAAGTCACCGGCGTCCAAACCTTCTACGAAAAGATGTTCCTGGACATGGGCCTGCCCATAACATATATGGCCTTTGTGATTGACCACGCCGGCGATTACGCATACCCCACGGACTTCGACGCGGACTATTGGCGCGGCGTTGAAGGTCCGCGCCGTTCCTTCTCCCACCAGCCCGTCTCCAAGCATTGACTCATCCACCCTTCTCCGTCATTCCGGGCCCTCTCCTTTCCGTCATCCTCGGACTTGTTCCGGGGATCTCCACCTTCTTGCCGCCTCGACATTTACAATGCATGAGACCGCGTTTTTGTGTCAAGGCGGCTTAAATAATGGTGTATTTGGCCGTTTTCCTTGCCACCTTGACAAGTATACTGCAGATAACGGCATTTTTGTGTCAAGGTGGCTAGGCAGTGAATAGGTTGCGGCGAAGGGTAGCCGGCGGCATCGTCCTTTTCCTTGCCGCCGGATGCCTTTTGCCGCTACCGGACTTATACCCAGTTTGTCCCGGATTTGGCGTTATTGGCGGAGATAATTGGGGTATGCGAAGCAAGTTTTTGCGGGGAATAGATTATTAATATGTATATTTGCGATATTATGAGACGGATAATCATAGTTTTGGCCGCTGTGCTGGCGCTGGCTGGATGCTCAAAGGGAGACATGTATCTTGGCGGTAGCGGTTATGTTAAGGTTGATGGGGTGAAGAAGGTATCGCTCAAGTATGCATATGGGAGTAACAGGAAGCAAGGGACAAGAGATTTCTGGTATATTTTTGAGGATAAGCAGGAGGTTGGGGCGCTTAATTACGAGAAGTATAATGTGTTCATGAATCATGTCGTCGACGAAGAAGGCGTCGAGCGTCCGGGAGCACTTACCGTATATGGAGTGCCTGGATGTGAAAATATTTACCTGTCTGGCATTGAGCGTGATGAGGAAGGGTATTATTATAAGAAGCTTGCGCATTTCATCAAGGAAGGCGAAGAACCGGAGTACATTACTTATCGCGTGAAGATTGACAAGTTCAAATTCGACAGGCATTATTCCTTCGGTACTCTACAGACTAACCTTAAGGCAGACATTACAATAACAAGTGACGCTTTCGATTACGCCGTGCGGATAGTGTATTCCGGTCCAACTACAGATGACGGTATGGAATACAGGTATGATTAGGGTTTTCCTTAATGGAAAATCCTCTTTTTTTGTTATCTTTGCATACTATGGCAAAGATGATTTATACAATGGGGGAAGCGGCTGAGATTCTTGGCGAAAACGTTTCCGCAATAAGGTATTGGAGCAATTATTTTGAGAGGTTCGTGAAGCCGGAAAGAAACGGCAAGGGGAACCGTCTCTTCCACCCGGAAGACATTGAGGTGCTGAAGCAGATTCAGTATCTTCTCAAGACCAAGGGAATGACCCTGGAGGGCGCTATGGCGGTGCTCAAGGAGGACCATCGCGGCGTGGAGTCCAAGGTAAAGGCTCTGGCCATTCTTAAGGACATTAAGGCCGATCTGGAGGCGGTGAGGGCCATCTTATGAAAGTAAAGGACATCACTGCCGTAATCGAGGAGTTTGCTCCGCTTTCCGTTCAGGAAAGCTGGGACAACAGCGGCCTTCTCATAGGTTCTCAGGACGATGACGTTACCGGCGTGCTGGTTGGTTTCGACTGCACCCCGGAGCTGGTGGACGAGGCTGTGGAGAAGGGCTGCGACATGATTGTCACTCATCATCCCCTCATATACAAAGGCGTAAAGAGAATCAATGGCCAGGACCCTGTGGGGGCGGCCATCATCAAGGCCGTGAAGGCCGGCGTGGCGGTATATGCAGCGCACACCACGGCAGATAAGGTGATTGGCGGCGTGAGCTATGACATGGCCGCAAAGCTGGGCCTTGAGAACGTCCATATCCTGGAGCAGGATGCGGAGTGTACGGGACTTGGCTGCGTAGGAGAGTTCCCTGTGCCCATGACTGCAAAAGAGGCTCTGGAGCATGTGAGGAAGGCCTTCGGCCTAAAAGTCATCAAGCATTCAAAGCCTGTTTCCGGCCTAATTTCCCGCGTGGCGGTGATGGGCGGAAGCGGCGGAAGCGAGATTGCGGCTGCAATGGCCGCCGGCGCCCAGCTGTACATCACCGGGGACATATCGTACCATAATTTCTTCACGCCGGAAGGCTTTATGGTAATGGACATAGGACATTTTGAGAGCGAAGTTGGGATTGTGGACATTTTCTTATCGAAGATAAGGAAAATTTTTCCTAACTTTGCAGTCCTTAAATCCGAAGTGCTGGAGAGGGGCAATCCTGTCCAGTACTGCTTTGACGACAAATAAGAATAAATCGATTTATAATTTTTATGGCAACCACCAAGAAACCCGCCGCCGCAAAGAAAGTGGAGGCACCTATCGACAAGAGGGAAACCTTCGTGTCCCTGCAGAAGAATTTTGCCGATTCCGAGATTTCCGTAGAAGAGAAGCTCAAGACCCTGTACGAGCTCCAGGCAGCAGATTCAGAGATTGACAAGATAGTCCAGCTCCGCGGAGAACTCCCCGCAGAGGTTGCAGCCCTCGAGGAAGAGATTGCAAACCTGAAGGAGCGCAGCGCCGCCATCGCCGCCATCGTGGACCAGTTCAACCGCAACATTGCAGACGCAAAGCTCTCCATTGCAGAGCATGAGAGCATCATCGAGAAGTATCAGCGCCAGCTGGAGACCATCCAGAACTCCCGCGAGTACGACTCCCTGAACAAGGAAATCGAAAACCAGGACCTCCTCCGTCAGATTGACGAAAAGACCATCGCGGACACCCGCATGGAGATTGCTGAGAAGAAG
>JAEEGF011454180.1_pt1 | contig 48407 bp, 45 predicted proteins | sample 9134171 | NCBI WGS metagenome assembly JAEEGF01 (sample SAMN16246542, study PRJNA631951) | gut metagenome | biome: gut microbiome; feature: rumen; material: AP-attached | host: Bos | place: Iran: Karaj | collected 2018-10
ATACGGCACGTCCCGTCTCGCGGTTGTAGCTCTCCACGCTGGTGCGCTCCCAGTTGATGTCGATATAGCGGCTGTCGCGCTTGCCGTACTGTACCACGTAGATGGTGTCGCGCATCGTAGCGTCGTTCTTGCTAACAAAGGCGATGTAGCCCAAGCGCTGACGGGTGTTGGGATTCATAGCCGCAGCGAAGTAGAGCGAGTCAGTATCGTCGCTGGCATAGCCAAAGGTAAGCCAGCGGTCACTGGGCGTATAGTCGTAAGCAACATTGCTGCGCAGCTGGAAGGCGAACGTCTGCCCGTCAGCACCTACGAATACGGTGTCGGGATGAGCAAAGAGGAACTTCGGGTCGCCAGCAATGCTCTGCACCTCGTCGAAGGTGAAGGTTGTCGTCTCCTGTTTAGGTTCAGCAGGTGTCTCGCCACCCTGTGAGGGTTCCGGGTCTGCCTCCTTATAGACGGTGAAGGACGGCGGGTTCTGCTGGAAAGTCACGCTGTCGAGCTTCGAGACGTCGTAGGTTGTCTTGTTGCCGTTCTTATCCACAATGACGAACGACTGGGCTGTAGCCACCATGCTGAGCATGAGCAGCCACGCGGAGAATAATAGCTTCTTCATCTGCGTACTACTTTAGTGGTTACACTTCCATCCTTAATGATATACGTTCCTTTGGGGAGTTCAGAGAGCGAGCGGATCTGCTTCTTCACCAGCTTTCCGCTGAGGTCATAGACAGCACAGTCCCTCGTAATGTCGAGCTTAGCGGTAGTCTTGACGTCCTTGATGTCAGTAGGTGGTGCTGCAACAGCCTCGAAGGTGAACTTCTGTAGGTTGGCGAGAGACCACGACATCGTGGTTCCGCCGTTCTGCAACGACACGTTCCCGTCAGCATACTGGAACTCTGGCATCTGGTTGAACAGAATCTCCGTCTTGTTGCCGTCCTTCTGCCAAACGATGATCTTCGCATCCTTGGCTTCTTGTGCCCACATCGCTGTCGCGAAAAAGGCAAGAAACATTGTTAGCAGCGTTGTCTTCATAAGTGCAATATTATTTATAGTTAAATGATTTCTTCCGGATCATCGATTTCTTCCTCTTCCGAATCTTGCAGACTTTTTTCGACATCACTTCCTGTTTCGACATCACTTCCTGTCAATAGCGGATGTATCTGCTTCAGTTCTACAACATCTAACTCTGGAGTCATATATTTCTTTTTCATAGTAGCTCCTCCTTATTTATTTTACTATAACTTTCTTTCCGTTCACAATATACAATCCCTTAGTGGGCTTAAAGACTTTACGACCCTGCATGTCATAATACTGAGCATTAGCAATTGTCTGATGGCTGGAAGCAACAGACTCTATTGACGTTACGTCATTATCATAAGCAAATTCAAAGTATTCACGTGCAGCATCTGCAGTGCTCAAATAAGCCTTTCCTGCAGGAATTGATGTACCACTCTTCACCTTGAAGAATCCAAGAGTACCACTCTTATAAGACAGAGCATAGAACGTTCCGCCGGAAACTACTGGAGAAGCGCTTCCATGCAGTTCATTGCCACTGAAGTCAGCAGTACTTGCTGTTGCAGTTTCTGTCAAAACAGGAGCGCTTGTTGATTTCATGATAACAGCATTACCAGCAGTTATGATTTGATTACCACCAATCTCTGTCAGTGTCAGAGTGGTACCAGTGAGAGAAGCCTTATATACTGTGGTGTTTGCATCAACCTCATAATCCTTAGTACCATCATAGAAGGTAGCCCACTGATAGTCGCCAACAGCAGTAAAGAATTTCGCATTAATTTTAGCAGCATAAGCACTCCAGCCATCAGCAGCCTTGTAAGTTTCAACAGAGGCAGCTGGAACATAAATGGCCGAAACGGTAGGTATTGGCAAAACTGCCGACCAGTCCTCGTTGGGAACATAGAACACGTAATCCTCATTTCCTGCATCGGCAAGTGTCGGTGGATTGGTAGCATTACACGTTATCGTCTCAATGTTGTCGCACTCACCGAAAGCATCCATACCGATAGCGGTCAGCGTGCTGGGCAGGGTGACCTCGGTGATACCGACTTCCATGTAGAAGGCACTACCAGGAATCTCTATGATTCCTTCGCCAATCACGACGTTCTTGATACCGCAAGGATACCAAGCGGTATTAAGTGGGTTGAACGCACGACTGTCATTATCCTGAGTACTATCCCAACCAGAGAAATCGGCAATGGCGCCTGTTCCCTCAATGGTCAGCGTTCTCGTAGCCATATCAAACGTCCACGTTGCATTTGTTCCACATTCGCCGCCGGGACTTTTGATCATTGCGGCATAGTCGCTCCATCCGTTAGCCGCCTGGTAGTCTCCAATCTTGGCAGACGGCACATAGATGGTCGCCAGGTTGCTGCATGCCATGAATGCTTCCATTCCAAGTGTAGGCGGTGTGCTTGCATAGACTCCAATGGCTTCCAGATCTTGGCACACCATAAATGCCTCCATGCCAATGGAAGTCAGACCACTACCAAAGCATACATACTTCAGGTGATTGTTCGAGAAAGCGTCGATACCTATGGTCTGAACGCTGTTAGGAATGGTCAGCACTGTGAAACCAGCGTTCGTGCAATTGTCAAACGAACCATTACCAATAGACGTAACGTTCTCTCCAATGGTAATACTGTTCAACGCAGTACATCCTTGGAATGCCCAGTCACCAACATGGGTTATCTCGTCGCCGATAACGACCTTCGTGATGCTTTCTTGGTAAGCTATCCATGGAATATCCGTCATCGAGCTGGAATAGTCGGTCATGGCTCCAGAACCGCCGATGGTCATGATGCCATTGCTGTACGACCACGTGGCATTAGTGCCGCACGAGCCGCTTGTGACAGGTGAAGGAGCGCCGCCAGCGACGATAAGGTTGGCGTATGCTGGCAATGCGGTCTTATACGCATCAACCGCTGCAGCAGGGACATTGATGGCAGTAAGATTGTCACATGCCTGGAAAACATTCTCACCAAAGGTGATCGTCGTGGGATCGGTGTTCAGGAAGGTGACCGATGTCAGGGTTTCCATTGCTTGAAACGCAACCTCTCCGATATAGGTCACTGTACTCGGGATAGTTACAGTCGTCAGTTTACCCATCTGAAAAGCGTAGTCACCGATGGTAGCCAAGCCTTCTGGCAGGTCGATAGTGGTGAAGGCACACTCTTCCAGAGCTGCCTTTCCGATGGTTGTCAGTGTACTGGGCAGTGAGACGGAGGCGAGGTTCGCAAACATAGCAAAACCCCAGTGTGGAATTGTGGTGATACCCTCTCCGACAACGACAGTCGTAGTGGTTTCAAAATAATCATTCCACCAGGGAGCCTGGGGCATATCCTCCGAATACATATTCATGGCACCCGTACCCGTGAAGGTTAGGGTACCATTGTCATACGACCATTGTACGTCGTCTGCGTTAGGATAGCCGCACGTGCCGCTGGTCTGTGCATTCACACTCGCGCACACCATTAAAACAATTAGTGCACACATCCATCGTTGTAGTTTTGTTTTCATAAGCGTAATAATATTTATTGGTTAGTTTAAAAAATAGACAATAAAAGATATGCCAATTACATAAACTTGAAGGGATGGAAGCTTAAGAGGCTGTTCCTCTCGATTTCTTTTCCTCTTGTGCAGGAACGCCTTCAGCGAACAATTTCTGTAAGCCTTGTTCGTAGGCTTTCAGGGCTTCGCGACCCAAGCGGGTGATGTGGCAGACACTACGGGCGGTAGGGCCGGAACCACTCTTGCTAACCTCTAAGTAGCCTGCATCCTTGAGGGTGGTAATCTGGACGCTGAGGTTACCGCGTGTACTACCGGTAATCTCACAAAGATACATGAAGTTGGCACTCTCCAGACTGGCCAGCGCCACCATGATTTTCAGTCGCAGCTCGTTATGGAGCAGCGGGTTAATAACTTGAAACTTAAAGGGACTCATCGTTTTTCATATAGTTATGGAACAGGTGACCAGGGATAATCAGGGCGATGACGGAAATGAGGGAGGCTACGAGGAGCTGCCACGGCCATAGATCGCCTTGCAAGAAGAGGGGCGTGACGGAGAGAAACGAGGCAATGATGCCACAGATGGTTTTCGGACGGAAATGCAGGATGATGCCCGTCATAAAGCAACCAAAGCCAACAAGCAGTCCCTGATAGGCGCAATAGCACAACGGGAAGATGCCGACAAAGCCCATAGCAACACCACCTACACAACTGGCAAAGCCAACGAAAATCCACATCATCAGAATAATGTTCTGTTCGAGCGTGCGACAACCCGTACGCTCGTAGTCCTCATTCAGGAAATAGACCATCAGTGGTGTACCGATGAGCGGAATACCCATCCACAACCACGAGCACCAGTCTTCGTTCCATATATGAAGAGCCAAAAACTCTAGGAAGAGCACAATAGCCGTAGGATATCCCCATGCAAGAAAAAGATTCTCGCCTGTCAGCTCACAATGACTCATCACCTGAGCACGGGTGTTACGGATGATGTCCAGTTCCTGACGGGTAGCGCTTGTTATGGTTTCCTCATTGTTCATGGGCATTGTTTGATTGGTAGTAGCATCATTTCATACCACAAAGATAATGTTTATTTCTTAAACTATCCATGAAATGATACATATTTAACAATAATTTAACAAAGACAAGAACAACAGGTCACCGTCTCGCTGTTGATGAGGAAGATAATCTCGTATTTGAAGCTGTGATCGAGGGACAGTCCCTGAAGTGAACCTTTCAGTTGTGTCCAACTTTCTGGGTTCACTTCAAACCTGTCCCCACGATTGACTTTACTTTGTCGGATTTACAAACTTCACGATGCAGTCAATACATATCGGTTTGCCCGTTACCGTATCAACAAACACATTGGCGGGATGCATGTCTTCGAGTGCAACGTTTGGTCGGTAAAGCCTTGGGCTGCGATGGCGGCGTATATGTTGCTCAATACATCCATAACCAGGTTATGCTCTTTTGATTGCAAAGCGTTTTAGAAATTGGGAAGATTAATATCCTCTGACAATCCAGTGCAGGAAGCCCTGCCGTTTGAGTGTTTCGAGGATCCCCTGACTCATGGCGTCATTGTCCTTTCGCGTATAGCGGATGTCGGTGAAGACTTGTGCCAGGGTCTCTTTATTGTTGATACGCACAAATTCCATGTTCTCAGGGAGATGCTCCTTGGCCTCGTAGTATTTGTCGATATCCATTGCCAGATAGTCGTTGTACGTCTCCTCGTGAACGAAACTCTCCAGTGGCAGGCGGTCGGATAGGGGAGGTTCTTCACCAGGCCATCCTACGGTCAGCGTTGCTACGGGGAACGTCAGTTTCGGCAATTCCAATAGGTCGATGATGGCCTGTGGCTGATACACTGTCGTCCCTAAGTAGCAATAGCCCAATCCTTCTTCGTCCATCAGGTTACACAGCGTCTGCGTGTACAACAGTGCATCGGTTGCCGCATTGATGAACGACAGGAAATTGTCGTAACCCGGCTCTGCATTCCTGCATCGTGCCCACGTCGATGTGCGGTTGAAGTCTGCGCAGATAGTCAGCACCACTGGAGCCTGCGTCACCATTGGCTGGTTGAAATGTGCTGGTGCCAGCTTCGCCTTCATCTCTGCCGAACGTGTCACCACCACGCTATACAGTTGGAGATTGCCCATTGTCTGGGTTCTGCTGGCCTCAGTCATGAGGCGGTTTAGGAGTTCTGGACTCACTTCTTTATCACTGTATTGGCGAATGCTACGCCTGGTCATTAAGTTCTTCATATTCTTCTTACTTCAGGTGCAATGTGTGACCCATGCGCTCCTGCTTGGTCTTCAGGTAGCGGTAGTCGTATTCGTTGGGAGTGACCTCGATGGGCACGTTCTCGACGATTTCCAGTCCGTAGGCCTCCAAGCCGACACGCTTGGTGGGGTTGTTGGTCATGAGGCGCATCTTGTGGATACCCAGATGGCGCAACATCTGTGCACCACAGCCGTAGTCACGCTCGTCGGGCTTGAAGCCCAAGTGTATGTTTGCCTCGACAGTATCCATGCCCTGCTCCTGTAGCTTATAGGCGGCAATCTTGTTCATCAGACCAATGCCGCGACCTTCCTGTGACATGTAGATGATGACACCCTTACCTTCCTGCTCAATCATCTCCATGGCTTTGTGCAGCTGTTCGCCACAGTCACAGCGCATAGAGCCGAGGATATCGCCTGTGGCACAGCTGGAGTGTACGCGAACCAGTACGGGTTCGTCGTCACGCCACTCACCCTTGATGAGTGCCATGTGCTCCAGTCCGTTCGACTTCTGACGGAACGGCACCAGACGGAAGTGGCCCCACTTGGTGGGCAGGTCGGCACTGCTGCCTATCTCGATGAGCGACTCCCTCTTCAGACGGTAGGCGATGAGGTCCTTGATGGTGATAATCTTCAAGTCGTGCTCCTTGGCAAACACCTGTAGCTCAGGCATACGCGCCATGGTGCCGTCCTCGTTCATAATCTCGATGAGGGCACCTGCGGGCTGCATGTCGCAGAGCTTACAGAGATCAATGGCTGCCTCCGTATGTCCTGAACGGCGCAGCACGCCATTGTCCTGGGCGTAAAGTGGGTTGACGTGTCCAGGACGTCCGAATGTCTCGGCTTTCGATGTGGGATCGGCCAGTGCACGGATGGTGGCACAGCGGTCGTGGGCAGAGACACCAGTGGTGCAGCCCTCAATCTTATCGACAGTGACGGTAAATGGTGTTCCTAACAGCGAGGTGTTGTCTTGCACCTGATGAGGCAGGCTGAGTTCTTCAGCACGGCTGATGGTCAGTGGGGCGCAGAGTACGCCACGGGCTTTTTTCAGCATGAAGTTGACCATCTCTGGTGTAATCATCTCGGCGGCACAAATCAGGTCGCCTTCGTTCTCGCGGTCTTCATCATCTACCACGATGACGAACTTACCGGCCTTGAAATCGACGAGTGCCTCGTCAATCGTATTAAGTTTCAGTGGTTCCATATCTTAGTTGTTTGTTTATTACTTATTTGTTAATCAACTCGCCAATGCGGGCAATGAGTTTGTCGTTGGTGCGCAGAATGTGCTGCAGGTCTTTGTATAGACGGAAGCGGAAGCGAATCATACGAACATAGAAGAAGACGCCCGTGGGCAGGAACAGTCCTGTGATGACGTTCAGCCATTTGCGATGGAAAGGTCGTGTGTGGGCATTGGGCGCAATGACCGGATAGCGGTTCAGCAATATGATGATGCGCTTGTCGCGAGTGTACGACAGGTCTTCGATGGTTGTCTCCAGTTTGTCGTAGAGCGTGGCTATCTCCTGGTCGTTGCCTGGACGGAAGAATACCACTATCGGGTTGGGCCAGCGCAGCAGGTTGTGCGCTTCCATGTAGCGTTTCGTCTCTTCGCTGATGCTTGCCAGCCTAGCGCTGTCTTCCTGATAGTTAGGATCTTCGATGACGACTTCCTTCTTCATAATGCTACGCTTGGTACGCAGACCCAACAGGCGCATCATGAGATTGCGATACATATCGACATTGAAAACGGTAGAGTCCTTGTTGGCCTTATAGGTGAAGAAGATGGCGATGGGCGACAGCACAACCGTGCCAAGCAGTTTGCCGAACCATACCGTCCACTCGTCGATACGCGCCATACGCATACCTGTGTTGTCAAGGATGTAGAAGACGATGAACACGATGACGGAGATGATGACAGGTACACCCAGACCACCCTTGCGGATGATGGCGCCCAAGGGTGCTCCGATGAAGAAGAAGATGATGCACGACAGCGAGAGTGTGAACTTGTTGATGGCCTCCATCATGTGCATGCGCTCTTCGCGGTTCAGCCAGTACGCCCATTCCGCCTTGTAGTCGAGATTGGTCAGGGTCATCTGTACCTCGTTGGCGGCTTGCGTCAGGATGCGTTGTTTCTGCTCTGCGGTCAGTTTTTGGTAGAGCGAGTCGAACATCTCGCTGCGTCCGGCAGTTGCTCTCAGGACTTTCGTGGAGTCCTCTTTCGACAGTATCGAACGGGAGTAGGATATCTGAGTGGCCTCGCGGTAGTTCGCATGACCCACGGAATCGTTGTACTCACGGATGGAGTCCAGGTCGTGGACAATGCGGCTCAATCCCTTCGAGCGTGCGTCGGCAGAGATGCCACCCATCTCCGTCAGGTTAAAACCACCGTCGAAGTCGAGCAGGATTTTCTTTGTGCCAAAGGTCTCACGGCGATAGGGAACGTTGGCGTTGACACCCATGCCCGACTGGCGCATATTCTCAAACCACTCGCCACTATAGAGCGTCAGCAACAGGTGTTTCTTCTCTGCCGTAGCCTGAATGCGACCAGAGTCAGCCAGAATGACTGCCGCATCCTCGTAGTTGCCGTTCATGCGGTAGATCATGATGCCGTAGAGCACACCACGGTCGAGATCTTTTTTCTGAACATAGAGGTTCGAGCCAGGAATGCCGTCGTAGAAGATACCTTCAGGAATCTCCACCTCCGGATTTTTCTGCTGCATGGAGATGAGCAGCTGTTGGAATGAGATGAAGGCCTTGGGTCCGATGACTTCCTGAAAGTAGAACGAGATGCAGGCAATGGTAATGGTGATGGCGGTGAGCGACCTCATGGCCTGTCTCAGCGAGATGCCTGCGGCCTTGATGGCGGTGAGCTCGCTGCTCTCGCCCAAGTTACCAAAGGTGATGAGTGACGACAGCAGGATGGCCAGCGGGAATGCCTGTGGCATCAGCATGATACCCATGTACCAGAAAAACTGGGCCAGGATATCCATTGACAGACCCTTACCAATGAGTTCGTCGACATATCGCCACAAGAACTGCATCATCAGCACAAACTGGCAGATGACGAAGGCGGCAAGAAACAGTAATCCGAACTGTTTGGCAATAAATATGTCTAACTTCTTTATACGAAACATGTTTCAGCCTGCAAAATTATAAAAAAACCACGAATTACACGAATTTTACAGATTATTATTAGTTAAATCGCCAGAATTCGTGCTATTCGTGTAATTTGTGGTATCTTGAAAAAATCACAGGCCGCTGACGCGGTGCAGACGTTCTAAGTTGTCGTCCCAGATGCCCCGCAGGTCGGCTGCTTCGTCGTCGTCAGCAGCATAGTCGGTGATTAGCAGACTCAGGTGACCCGTCTCTTTGCTCTGGGCTATGCGCAGCTCCCAATAAGCCTCTGGGGTGTCCTCATGGTAGTCCCACATCAGACGGATATGGTCGAACTTCTCCTTATTCAGTATGCGCGACTGTTTGGTATCGCGTTCCGTCCACGGCTGACCCCAGGTGAAGGTCATGAGCTCATCGTTCTCTTCTACTACTTTGTCAGCCAGCCACATCTGCATGCCTGCAGCGTTACTAATCATGTCCCATACGATCTTTATGGAGTTTGTTGCCAGGGGGTATTCAATAGTCAGTTTTTGCATAATATCATCGATTCTAGGTTATCAATCATCTGTTTGACACTGCAAAAGTACAAAAAAAAATAGAAATACGAAGATTTTTAAGAAAAAATTTTGGTAATTCGAAATAAATGTCTACCTTTGCAGCCGCTTAACAGCAATGATGGCGGGATAGCTCAGCTGGTTAGAGCGCATGATTCATAATCATGAGGTCGCCGGTTCAATCCCGGCTCCCGCTACAAAAAAGGAATCTTCTCACTGGAAGATTCCTTTTTTTGTGTATCATGGAGTTTGATTCTTAGAACTTATAGTCTACACCGATACCGATGACGTGGTTGGTACGTGAGTAGGTCTCCTTGCCGTAAGACACCACCTTGTCGTAGTCGCTATAGAGGCTGCAGAAGTAGCTGGCGTTCAGGCGAAACTTCTCATTGATGTTCCAGGCACCACCCAGACCTATTGACCAGCTGTCACAGGCAAACGACGTGTTCTGCTGGTAACCGTCAGACAGACCATAGTCAGTACGCTGACCACCACAGCTGACGGTGAACTTCTTGTTGATGTCCCATTCTACACCAGCCAGGAACTCGTGAGTTCCATGGGTTAATTCCTCCTGACGGTCGTTGGCCATTTTTGCGTTCTTATCGTCGAAGAAGTGATACTCCAGCGTGGCACGCAGATTGGGTGTAAACTCATAACCAGCAGCTATGGTCAACAATGCGGGCATGTCGTAACGGGTGCGGGCTCCATCCTCGTAAGGGGCAGTGTAGTCGCTGAAACCACCTCCCAATTGCTGTTGAATGGCCTGTCCGATGGCTTGTGCCTGAGCGGCAGTGATGGCACCACCCATTACTAACTGTGTCAACGGTTCTGTTACCATCTTATCGGTGTTGAGGTCAGCGTCCAAAACGTTGGTGTCATTCTTGGTGCTGATCTTCGTACGGAACTCATAGCGGGCACTCAGCGTGAGCGGTCCCTGATGGTAAGCCAGACTGATGATAGGTGTGAAGCCCCATCCTTTCTGGTCAACATCCAGCAGCAGACTGGCCAACTTGCCTTTTGTGGGATGATTGTCTGCAATGACGTGTCCGCGATAGTATCCGTCATAGTAGTTGGCACGAAAACCTACTGCTGCAGCCAGATAGTCCGTGATCTTATAGCTGAAGTTCAACTGTCCACCATAGATATACTGTTTACCCTTCATCTCCGAGTCCAGCGTATATTGGTCGGGGGTAATGGGTGGAATGACTGCTTGGGTTGCATCCGACAGACCTTTGGTCAGTTTGGTGATAGTGCTGTTCAGCAGCACGTTGAACATGGGTACACCGTCGTCATATTGAACGAAACCACCGCTACCCACGATACCAATCATACCGCTGACAGCCCAGCGGTCCTTCTTGTACGAAGCAAACAGTGCAGGTACGATGGGTGCCGAAGCCTTGCCCTCATACTTGGTTTTTGCGTCGTTCGCTGCCGTCAGTTCGATGTCGCGGTTCTGCCAGGGCTTCTGGAAGTTCAGTGAGAACTGCCAACCCTCGTGTCCCCATGCCAGTCCTGCAGGGTTCGAGAATGTTGCGTCAATCTCGGTGCTGGCACCACGGGCGAACATACGGTCAAAAGCAATGTGGTAATTCGTGTTAGTCATCAATCCACCGGCCCACGTAGCGGTGGCAAGCATGGCTGTCGCAGCCATCATAACAATCTTTTTTCTCATTTGGAATTAATTTGTTCAAATTTACGGCTGCAAAGGTACAAATTAATTTTCAAACAAACGAAAAAACAACCAATTTTCTTCAAAATCTGACACCTATTGAGGCATTGACGTACCAGTCATGGAGGGTTCCCTTTACGCTACCGTCCTTGAAATGAAAACGGCTGTACTGGCCATAGGCGTTGACAAAGAAGCGATTCCATTGGTAGGTCAGCGACAGACGGGCATCGAAATTGATGGTGACGGGACTATGACTGTCAGTAACAGACAGCGGCTCGTCTTTCAGTCGGTAGTCACTTTCGGGTAGCTCGTCATCATCGTGGGTGATGTCATCGGTGGCCTGGTCGCGCAGGTTGGAACCGTAACGCCACGTTTTATGGCGATCATAAACGGCAACCATGGGCATGAACATGGCGCTGATGAGTAGTCCTCGGCAAGGTACAAGGTTATAGGCGTAACCTGCGCCAAGGCTAATCTGCCACTGCTTGATGCGTCCGATGTCGTCCATGAGCAGGATGAATCCGGCATTCTCGTCGTCTGCATAGTTGATGTTGGAGTAGTAGTACATAGCTCCCACCATGAACGACCCTGCGGAGCGTTTCTGAATGACCGACTGGTCGTAGGCGGCAGCATAGGAGAAACGCTTGCCGTTGAACATGTAGTAGGCATCAAGTAATAGGGTACGTGTCTTGATGGGACTGGCAAGTTGGATTTTGTTGTTTTCCGTCTTGTACACGGGCTGTCCGTCGTCAAGGAACGTACCTTCATAGTACACTTCCGGCTCGCTGCTGCGGAAGGTGTGAATGCGCAGGTTGATGCCATAGGAGCCACCTGTGGCACCAAAAGTCAGAATGCTACCTTCGTCGCCGCCAACGTTCCATGAGTATCCCAGTCCATAGCCACGATAGCCTGCCCATACACCAGCATAAGTTGACGGGGTGGTCTTGATGAGCGGTTCCCATTGCAGGTCGCCCGTCACATTGGAAAATATGGCGTCGGCATTGATGGTGGACTTCATCTTCAGTTCTGACTGGTTGATGTTTCCTTTCACTATCACCTGCCAGGGTTGCTTGGGTGCCGTGATATAGTGCGTGTCGACACCTTTTACAGCCAATGTGTCGAGCAGTGTTCCCAAATTTTTTAGAAAACGTATCACGCCCTTAGGCTCTTTGGTGGTTTGAGCCTTCAACGTCAGTGTCGGTATGAAGAAGAATATGGCAAGGATGAATAGCTGTTTCATACGTGTCATTTTTTTGCTTTATGCGGGTGCAAAATTACAATTTTTTCTGCAGAATACGACATTTCTATGGATAAAGATGATAATTGTGATAAAAAATAGCTAATTTTGCAGCAGATTATCTGATGGTCCATGAAGTATCGTTGCAAAATATACATTATCAGCATGGTGCTGGCACTGATGGCAGTAACTGGTTGCACTCATTGTCAGCGGTCAGCAGGTGCTGACGGCAATGCGGAAGATGATGGCTATAACAGTGCAGACTCAATTGTGTCGGCACTGGGTGATGCACGCGACTTTTCACGTCTGATAGTGGTGACTGATAGTTTGGAAAAGAAGGGTGATTTGCCACAGGTCAGGGCTATCTTCTATCGCACCATTGCCTATAACCTAACGGGGCAGCAGAAGAAATCGCTCAGCCAGTATTACCTATTGACCAACATGAACTTGGATACGCTGAGGACCCAAGCCGACATAGAGTGTTACATCTATTCCTATAAGGACTATGTGCGACTGTTGTGCGACCTGCGACGCTACGACCGTGCCTTGCGCGAGGCGTATAATGCCGATAGAAAACTGAGAGCTGCAGGACAAGGGTCGTTTGTTGACCATCATGATATTGCGCAGATTATCGGTGAGAGTCAGCTCTGCTTGGGGCAAGATGCTGAGGCAGAGAAGAGTTTTCAGAAATCGCTGCAGAGCATCAAGGCGCGACTGGCAACCCATCATGGTTCACTCGACCTCCGCGAGTGTCAGAAGACGATGAATGCAATTGCTACTGTCTATATGCGTCGTCGGATGGTTGACAAGGCTACTCCTTGGATAGCCAGAGAGGATTCCTTGTATGCTGAAGCACAAAAAATCCCTTATCCCGACTCCGTCTATCTTGACGAGATGAAGGCTGAGATAACCTATTGTCGCTCGATGTGGGCCCATGCACAGGGGCGTCCTGCTGATGCAGAGAAGGCTTTTGCTGAGTATCTATCGACACAAACGGCCAAACAGTTGGGGAGTATTATCAATAGTTGCCGATACCTGATGGCTACTGGCCGTTACGAGGAGGCTGCACGCAATATGGAGCAATTGGATGCCTTTATGGGTGAGAACGGTTATCAGCCCGATTTGGAGAATATCGGTCGCTTCATGATACCCAAATTCCAAGTCAACTTGTTGGCTGGTCGTCGGGACTCGGCCTTGCAAGTAGCTAGCCAGATAGCTGCTGCTTACGAAAGCGCCCTGTCAAGTCAGAAGAAAATCGATGCAGACCTGATATCGACCATCTATGATACCGAGGGTAAAGAGCGCCAGATAGCCGAACAACGTGCCAAGCTGTCGCAACAGCGACTGATTTGGGTGGCTGTCGTCATGTTCATCATCTTGGTGTTCTTCCATATCTATGCTGTCCAGCGAAAGAAGGCCTATCGCAAACTGGATGCTAAGAACCGCGAGTTGGATGCGACCAACCGCGAACTGTTGTTGGCTAATGAGCGGGCAGAGGAATCATCGCGCATGAAGACACAGTTCATCCAGCAGATATCCCACGAGGTGCGCACTCCGCTGAATGTACTCTCAGGATTCAGTCAGGTGTTGGCCACTCCCGATATTAAGCTTGATGGCGAGCAATTGCAGGAAATCAGCAGGAAGATAGTTGAGAATAGCGAGCGTATCACTCATCTGGTAGATAAAATGCTGGATCTGAGCATGATTAACAGCAATGCTGATATAGAGTGTCTGGATACCGTAACCCCTGCCGAGGTGGCAAGAGAGGCCGTCGAACAGAGTGGTATTGAGAAGGCCCGACATCTGAATTTCCAGTTGCAGGTGTCGCCAGAGGCGGAGGACTGTCTTTTCAAGGCTAATAGAAACGCAGTTGTCAAGGCATTGGTCCTGTTGCTCGATAATGTCATCAAATTTACCCATCCTGTGGCGTTCCAACGTCGTCATGCAAGGCTGCAAAAGGCACACGCCACCTTGAGCGTCAGTGCCAGTCAGCAGCAGGTTATCTTTGTTGTTGAGGATACGGGCATAGGCATTCCCCCTGAGGAGGCAGAGAATATCTTTAATGAGTTCGTACAGTTAGACGAGTATTCTGATGGTACGGGCATCGGTCTTTCTATTGCCCGCTCGTTTGCCCGCCACATGAACGGTGATGTGGTCCTCGATACCTCCTATACAGGTGGGTCCCGCTTTGTTATGACATTGGGATTGTAATCCGTCTCCAAATTGATTTAAGGCATTATTTTTATAATAAGGTAAAAATTTTGCTGTAAAGGTTGTGCGGTATGCTGTTTTTTTTGTAATTTTGCAGCCTCAAAAAGAGATAAAATATAACGTTATATTATTTTTATGGCAGAGACAAAAAAAATTAAGACTGCGCTCATCTCTGTATTCCACAAGGATGGGCTGGAAGAGTTGTTGAAGAAGTTGAATGATGAGGGTGTGAAGTTCCTGTCGACAGGTGGTACGCAGACTTTCATCGAGTCGTTGGGCTATGAGTGCCAGAAGGTGGAGGACGTGACAACGTATCCTTCTATCCTTGGTGGTCGTGTGAAGACCCTGCATCCGAAGGTGTTCGGAGGTATTCTGGCTCGTCGCGACAACGAGGGTGACCGTGAGCAGATGGCTCAGTATGAGATTCCTGAGATCGATCTGGTCATCGTTGACCTTTACCCCTTCGAACAGACTGTTGCCAGCGGTGCCAATGAGGAAGATATCATTGAGAAGATTGATATCGGTGGTATCTCACTGATTCGTGCCGGTGCCAAGAACTTCAATGATGTCGTCATCGTGCCCTCAAAGGCTGAGTATAGCGTTTTGCTTGATATCTTGAATATGCAGGGCGCTGAGACCACGAAGGCTCAGCGTCGCATGTTCGCTACTCGTGCCTTTGGTGTCAGCTCACACTATGATACCGCCATCCACGCTTGGTTTGAAAAGTAGAAGTTAAGAAGATATAGTAGTTAAAGTAGTTAAGAAGAATGGGATTTTTTAGTTTTGTCCAGGAAATAGCCATGGACCTTGGAACGGCTAACACTATCATTATCAGTGATGATAAGATTGTGGTTGACGAGCCGTCAGTAGTAGCCCTTGACCGCCATACCGACAAGATGATTGCCGTAGGTTCGCGGGCTAAGATGATGTATGAAAAGACACATGACAACATCCGCACCGTTCGCCCGTTGCGTGATGGTGTGATTGCCGACTTCTCTGCCTGTGAGCAGATGATGCGCGGCCTTATTAAGATGGTGCATACAGGCAGTCGTCTGTTCTCACCCTCACTGCGTATGGTGATTGGTGTACCCTCAGGTTCTACTGAGGTGGAGTTGCGTGCTGTACGCGACTCTGCAGAACATGCAGATGGTCGTGACGTATATCTGATTTTCGAGCCGATGGCTGCCGCTATCGGTATTGGTATCGATGTAGAGGCTCCAGAGGGTAACATGATTGTTGACATCGGTGGTGGTTCTACTGAGATTGCCGTCATCTCACTGGGCGGTATCGTTAGCAACAACTCTATCCGTACCGCAGGTGACGACCTTACAGCCGATATCCAGGAGTATATGTCCCGTCAGCATAACGTGAAGGTTTCTGAGCGTATGGCTGAACGTATCAAGATTGCCGTAGGTTCAGCACTGACTGACCTGGGCGATGAGGCTCCTGAGGATTATGTCGTTCACGGTCCTAACCGTATCACGGCCCTGCCTATGGAGGTTCCCGTATGTTATCAGGAGATTGCCCACTGTCTGGACAAGACCGTCGCAAAGATTGAGAATGCTGTGCTCTCTGCATTGGAGAATACACCTCCCGAGCTGTATGCCGACATCGTGAAGAACGGTATCTGGCTGGCAGGTGGTGGTGCCCTGCTGCGCGGTCTGGATCGTCGTCTGGAGGCTAAGATCAATATCCCCTTCCATATTGCTGAAGATCCGTTGCACTCTGTTGCCAAGGGCGCCGGTATCGCCTTGAAGAACGTCAACCGCTTCACATTCTTGATGAGATAAACAGGTAGATGAAGAATCTTCTGGAGTTTCTCAGTCGTCACTACCACTGGCTGATTTTCGTATTCCTAGAAGCGGTGAGCCTGACGTTGCTGTTCAGCTATAATAGCTATCATAACAGCGTGTGGTTCTCGTCTGCCAACGCACTGACCGGCCGCTTCTATCAGTGGACATCAGCTGTGGAGTCGTATTTCTCATTGACAAAAGTGAATGAGGACCTGACGCTTCGCAACTATTACCTGGAGCGTCAGGTGAACCAGTTACGACGATTGTATGGTGAGGCAACTCAGGAGAAGGATCCTCAGGAACAGAAAGGCCTGGACTCGCTGAGCCGTTATCAGCTTATTCCTGCTAAAGTGGTGAGCAACGAGTTGGGCAAGAGAGACAACCTGATGACCATTGACAAGGGTAAGGACGATGGTGTAGAGGTTGGCATGGGCGTGGCCTGTGGGCGTGGCGTGGTAGGTGTTACCTATCTGGTGTCTGACCACTATAGTGTAGTCATTCCCGTATTGAATACTTATGCCTCACGCATCAGCTGTGCCATCCGTGGCTATGGCTATTTCGGTGTGCTGCGCTGGTATGGCGAAGATGCTGGCTATGCCTATGTTGAGGATATTCCTCGTCATGCTCGTTTCAAGCGTGGCGACTGGGTGGAGACGAATGGTTATTCGAGCATATTTCCTCCAGGGGTTCTGGTGGGACAAATCGTGGAGGTATATAATGCCCGTGATGGTTTGTCGTATAAGCTAAAGGTACGTCTGTCGACTGATTTCGGCAATGTGCGCGACGTGGTGGTTATTAGTGACCGCTCTATTGCTGCTCGCATGCGTCTCATGCAGGCTGCCCGCGATTCGCTGAAATTAAATGTAAGAGAATAGTAAAAAGGATGTCTGCAGATTTCTTTAAACGGTTAGGGTGGTTCACCCTGTTTTTCCTGGCACAGGTCATCGTGTTAGGACGCATCCATCTGTTCCATTATGCCACACCACTGCTCTATGTTTATTTTGTGGCTATGTTTCCGCGAAACTATGAGAAATGGGCCGTGTTACTATGGAGTTTTCTGTTGGGCTTGCTCATCGACATCTTCTCGAACACTCCAGGTTTGGCAGCGGCATCGCTCACAATAATAGCAGCTATCCAACCATATTATCTGGAACTCTACGTACCGCGTGACTCTGCCGACAACCTGATTCCGTCGATAAAGACGCTTGGTCCGCTAAAGTATGCCTACTACATCGTGCCCATGGTGCTGCTCTATTGCCTGCTGTTCTATAGTCTGGAGATGTTCACCTTCTTCAATGCCCTCTATTGGCTGATGTGTGTGGTGGGTAGTACCATTTTGACATTGGTCCTGATTTTTACCATTGAGATTGGTAAGAAACATTGAGATTGGTACTTGACAAGCTATGAAGGACTATTCACTGGACTACAGACGCTTTGTGATTGGTGGTGTGGCACTGCTCATCGTAGTGATTTACATCATCCGACTCTTCATGCTCCAGATTACCAGTGATGACTACAAGAAGAGTGCCGACTCGAACGCTTTCTTGAAGAAAATCGAATACCCTTCTCGTGGTGGTATTTACGATCGCAATGGTAAACTGCTGGTGTATAACCAGCCGGCCTATGATATTATGGTGGTGATGAATGAGGCTAAGGACCATCTGGATACTCTCGATCTCTGCGAGGCACTGAACATTACTCGTGAGGACTTCGACCATCGTATGGAGACCATCAAGGACCGTAACAAGAATCCAGGCTATTCGCGTTTTACCCAACAGTTATTTATGAGTCAGCTGTCGGAGGCTGACTTCAGCGTCTTCCAAGAGAAAATGTTTCGTTTCCCTGGCTTCTATATCCAGCGCCGTTCCATCCGTCAGTATCGCTATCCCCTTGCCGCCCATGTGTTGGGTGATGTTGCAGAGGTGTCGCCTGCCGACATCGAGGAAGACGACTACTACCAACCTGGCGACTACATAGGTAAACTGGGTGTGGAGCGCAGTTACGAGAAGCAGTTGCGTGGTGAGAAAGGTATGCAGATCCTGCTGCGTGACGCCCACGGTCGTGTACAGGGCCGTTACCAGAACGGACGTTTCGACCGTCGCGCGGTAGCTGGCAAGAACCTGACACTCGGACTGGATGCAGATCTGCAGGCTTTAGGTGAACGACTGATGGAAGGAAAAATTGGTTCCATTGTTGCCATCGAACCCAAGACAGGAGAGGTGTTGTGCATGGTGTCGTCGCCCAGCTACGATCCTCGCATGATGGTGGGTCGCCAGCGCTCGAAGAGTCATCGTCTGCTCAGTCAGAACGTGTGGAAACCCTTACTGAACCGTAGCATCATGGGACAGTACCCGCCAGGCTCTACCTTTAAGACTACGCAGGGTCTGACGTTCATGACGGAAGGTATTCTTCATCCTACACATACTTCCTATCCCTGTGCTCACGGTTTCAACTACAAAGGCTTGCATGTGGGTTGTCATGGACATGCTGCTCCATTGCCTCTTATTCCTGCCTTGTCAACATCGTGTAACGGCTACTTTTGCTGGGGCCTCTATTATATGATAGGTGCCAAGAATAAGTATGGTAGTGTGCAGAATGCCATGAACACGTGGCGCGACTATATGGTTAGCATGGGCTTTGGCTATAAGCTGGGTATTGACCTGCCCGGCGAGAAGCGTGGACTGATACCTAATGCGGAGTTCTACGACAAGGCGTATAAGGGCTCATGGAACGGACTGACAATTATCTCTATCGCCATCGGTCAGGGTGAGGTCAACGCCACACCATTACAGATAGCCAATCTGGGTGCTACCATTGCCAATCGCGGATGGTTCATCACGCCACATGTGGTGAAACGCATTCAGGGAGAACAACTAGATTCGCTCTATACGCAGCATCGCCATACCAAGGCCTCGAAAGAGTCTTATGACTATGTCGTGCAAGGCATGCGTGCCTCAGCTACAGGTGGTACCTGTCATGAGTTGGCGAAATATGACTTCATGGCATGTGGCAAGACGGGTACGGCGCAGAATCGTGGTCATGACCATTCGGTATTCATGGGGTTTGCACCGATGGATAAGCCAAAGATAGCTGTTGCTGTCTATGTGGAGAATGGTGGATGGGGTGCTACCTATGGTGTGCCTATCGGTGGACTTATCATGGAACAGTATATCAATGGTAAACTTTCGGAGGCTTCAAAAAAGAAAGCTGAGGAGTTCCAAAATAGACATATCTCGTATGGTTCTACGAGCCGATAATTGTGAATTAAGAGATGGAAGCAGATAGAAGACAACAAAGCGTACTGCGCAATATAGATTGGTGGACGGTGATTATCTACATCGCCCTGCTGTCGTTTGGTTGGATAAGTGTCTGTGGAGCCAGCTATTCGTATGGTGAGACCGATATCTTCTCGCTGTCGACTCGCTCTGGAATGCAGATTGTCTGGATAGGTACCAGTATTATGCTGGGCATTATTGTGCTATTGCTTGATGACAGGATATACGATACTTTTTCTTATGTCATCTATGCTTTGTTATTGCTATTGCTCTTTGCCACCATCTTCAATCCGCATAGTATCAAGGGTTCCAGGTCGTGGCTGGTATTAGGACCATTGCGTCTGCAACCAGCTGAGTTTGCAAAGTTTGCCACAGCCTTGGCGCTTGCCAAACTGATGTCCATCTATGGTTATAACATCCAGCAGTGGCGCCATTTCGGTGCTGCGCTGTTGGTTATTCTGTTACCAATGCTGTGTATCGTTCTGCAGCGTGAAACGGGGTCGGCATTGGTATACCTGTCTTTTTTCCTCATGTTCTATCGCGAGGGTATGGCAGGCAGTATCTTGTTTACGGGTGTTGCTATGGTGGTCTATTTCGTGGTGGGCATTCGTTATGCTGATGTCGCTATGGGTACATCGTCAGCGATGGTTGGACCTTTTGCTGTGATGGTACTCATCCAACTATTCTCTATCGGCATGGTATGGACCTACTGTCATCGTAAGTTAGCATGGCGTATGCTGCTGTGCTCCGTGGGAGTAACGTTGCTGTCACTGCCATTGCTGGCTTTTGGTGTTAATATTGTCTATATCCAGATTGCACAGGTCGTCATCCTGATAGGTTATCTGTTCGTTCAGGCGCTGTCCTCACGTATCAGAAACTATTTCTTCATAGCCCTCTTTGCACTGGGTTCGGGATTGTTCTACTATGGTGCCGACTTCATCATGCAGAACGTCATGGAACCTCACCAGCGTTCACGTATCAATGTGTTACTGGGACTCGACGAGGATTTGCGTGGTGCAGGATATAATGTTCATCAGTCAGAGATTGCCATCGGTTCTGGTGGCCTACAGGGCAAGGGTTTTCTAAATGGTACACAGACGAAGTTGAAGTTCGTGCCTGAGCAGGATACGGACTTTATCTTCTGTACGGTTGGTGAGGAAGAGGGTTTCCTAGGCTCTGCAGGTGTACTGCTGCTGTTCTTGGCGTTAATATGGCGACTAATCTATCTGTCAGAGCGCCAGCCTATGCGCTTTGGCAGGGTTTATGGTTATTGCGTGCTGAGCATCTTCCTGTTTCATGTCTTTATTAATGTGGGTATGGTGCTCGGACTGACACCCGTTATTGGCATCCCCCTGCCATTCTTTAGCTATGGTGGTTCTTCGCTGTGGGGCTTCACCTTGCTTCTGTTTATCTTCCTGCGTTTGGATGCCTCACGCCGATTGTCGTAACGAAAAAGCGGACCACACAATTGTGCAGTCCGCTAATATTATCTTGTTATTTCTTTAGTTGAACTTCAGAATCTGACCGGGCTTCAGCTTTGAATTCTTCTTCAAGTGGTTCAACTTCATGATAGCGTTCACAGAGGTGCCACGCTTGCGGGCGATAGAGTAGAGCGTCTCACCCTTGCGAACCTTGTGGAAGCGTGACTCATGCTGATATCTTGCTGCGGGTGCTGCAGAAGCCAACTCAACCTCCTCGTTCACATCGCCACCGAATGACGAGCCACCAACACCGCGCAGACGGGTTGCAACGATTGACTCACGCTGGTAGGTATCCTTGTGGAACATGTAGTAGTCGTCAATGACGTCTTGATTGCGGAAGTCGAACATCAACGCCGGATTAAGAGCTACGCCACAAAGGCGGGTTTCGAAGTGCAGGTGCGAACCTGTGCTACGACCAGTGTTACCTCCTAATCCGATAACATCACCGGCACGTACCTCCTGGTCTTCCTCGACTAACTGCTCTGACAGGTGACCATAGATAGTCTCCAGACCGTTGTAGTGACGGATGACGACATACTTACCATAGCCACGACGCTCATAACGCACGATGCGTACCTTACCAGAGAATGCTGCACGGATGGTGTCGCCAATATAAACCTTGATGTCCAATCCCTTATGCTGGCGTCCCCAACGGGCACCGAAGTTGCTCGTCAATACACGGCTATCAGTAGGCATGCAGAAGTCTTTCAGTGAGATACGGAAAGAGTCGGGCAACGCCGTTTCCTGGTGTGCGTATTTGTTGCTCCAGTCCTCGTAGAGGTCTTCAGCGGGTGAGTCATAATTTTCGGTGAATATCAGTCGCTGCAGCGCTACGCTGTCGACTGTCTGCATTTTTCGGTCAATGGGTGCCTGACGTGCCAATAGGTCTTGTCCCATCGTCGGGAGAGTACATATTGTTGCTATTGTCAGTATTGCAAATTTCTTGATTTTCTGCATCATTAATTGTTTTAGTTCTTGTTGATTTTCACTCTATTACAGAAATAGAACGTTGCAAAGGTAGTAATTATTATTTAATATTGTATATTTTGCAGTATTGGTTTAAGGTTATTTTGTGTGTTTTAACACTTTTAACTATTAAATAGGGGGTGGAATGGCTATAAATGCTTGATAATTAACATAAAAAGACGAATAATGAAAGAGAAACTATACAGGCAATGACATAATGAAACGGGCACCGGTAGTGTAGTTGGTATCGAGACAGATGTCGCCACCTAATCGTCGGGCTATGGAGCGTGCTACGGTAAGTCCGATGCCAGTACCGTCGGTATAGCTGTTCAGTTGAACGAAATCCTCGAAGATGTGCTCTGCCTCGTTGACGGGTACGCCAATGCCTGTATCCTCTACGATGAAGAGCACGCGCTGCTTGTTCTGTTGTTTTTCCATACTGATGCGTAGGGTAACGCTACCCTCCTGGGTGAACTTGCGTGCATTGTCGAGCAGCAGTTCCAAGGCGCGGACGGCCTGTTGCAGATTAGTGCGCAGGGTGGCTTTCTCTGTGTCGATATCGGGCAGGATATTGAATGTGATATTTGTAGCAATGGCAATGCTTGAGTCCGCTGAGGCCTGTGCAGCAATCTCCAGTGCTGAAGTCTCGTCTAAACGTTCTATGGTGACCTGACTACCAGCGTCGCTCAGTTCTAACATTTTGTTAACCAGTTCGGTGATGCGGTTAGTGTTCTGATAGATTTGGTTGTTGACGTTGCGACGGGCCACCTCGTCCATTTCCACTCCTCCTGAGGTGATAATCTGAGTGAAACCGCTAAGAATGTTCAGGGGCGTACGAATTTCGTGGGAAATCTGCTTGATGAAGTCTGACTTCATCTTCGATGTTTCGTTGGCACGTTCGTTGGCTAATTTCAGTTGCTCGTTCTTTTCGGATAGTCGACGCATGGCTCTGCGACGGCTAAAGACGTAGATGACGAAGAAAATGGAAATGAGTATGACGGCTGTGCCCGTAATGAGGTTGTGGCTTCTGTTGAGATCGGCTTTCTGCTGTTCGATGATGTGCTCTTTTTGGCGTGTGTCATAGATGGTGGCCAGTTCGTCGGCATCACTGTTCTTTTGCCATGTAATGGCAGAGTCCAGTGCGTTGCATATCTGGCGGGCTACAGCATTGGCAGAGTCTTTACGCCCTGCTCCCCAGTTAGCCTTGTATTTGTTGAGCATATATTCCTGGATATTGTCGAGGGTGAGCTTGTAACCCCATGATTTCATCATGCGATCCAGTTCTCGCAGGTTGTCGGCGGCCTCCTCGTAGCGGTGGGCGGCAATAAGATATTCGCAGGCATCCGACATCCCGTCGTCACTATGAGCATAGTCAGACTTCGTAAATGCCTCATACTCTGTCAGAGCCTCCTTAGTGTGGCCTGTATGTTGGAAGGCGTAAGCCTTGTAGATGTGAAGACGGGCGTGGTATTCGTTGACGAACCACTCTTCTGCAGTTGGAGTGGCAGCGTACTGGTCGAGCATTTTCTCGGTGCGGATGAGCCACATGTCAGCGATATCGAGCGACTGAGGATTCAGGAAACGGATGGCAATATTGGCAGTATGGATGACCGCATTCTTCATCATAATACCTGAAGGATCGGCTTTAGATGCTCGCAGATTACACAGATAGGCTCTTTCAAAGGTGTTGGAAGCCTCTTCGATATTCCCTAACTTCATCTGACAGCGTCCTACACAAGTCAGCAGCAAGGTCAATGCCTCATCAGTGCCATTGCCTTTGTTATCTAGCTCCTCGACAACGGGCGTTGCCACTCGCAAGGAACCCTCATAATCATGCTTGATATACAGGAGGTCAGCAAGATAAGCTGCTGCATTTTGGTAGGCTATCTCATCAGCTGGAGTATGCCTGCGAGATGTCATCACCTTTCTGTAATATTCTTCAGCTTTGGTGAGCCTTCTCATCTTATGATAAGCCCATCCGCGTTTCATGTCTGCCTCCATGCGTGTTATGTCGCCAGTCTCTTCCAGACTGTCAGCTATTAACAATACGTGTTCATAGTCTTTCTTGGCAGCAACCTCATTGATGATGCTGTCGGCAACAGAGACCTTAGGCGGCATAGTATTCTTATGCTGACAAGCTGTCAACAGGAACAATATGGAAAAACAAATGAATAGTGGTCTTATCATATTTCTTTATAGGCAATTATTTGTGTTATGAGATGACGCCCCAATTGATATTGGTCTTGCGCAGTTCCTTGAGGCGTCGCCAGAGTAGGGCATAGCGGTCAGAACAGCAGAGCGGGTCCTCGTCGATAATGAGCTGGGCTTCGTCGCGGGCCATCTGTACTAGCTGACCATCGCGGGCAATGTCGGCAATCTTCAGGTCGAAGGCCATACCACTCTGTTGGGTACCCTCCAAATCGCCAGGACCACGCAGCTTCAGGTCAGCCTCAGCAATGCGGAAACCGTCGTTGGTCTCGCACATGATATCGATGCGCTTGCGGGTGTCTGTACTGAGTTCATAGCAGGTGACGAGAATGCAGTATGACTGATCGGCACCACGCCCCACACGACCACGAAGCTGGTGCAGTTGGGAGAGTCCAAAGCGCTGGGCTTCGAGGATGACCATCACGGAAGCGTTGGGCACATTGACACCTACCTCGATGACAGTGGTGGCAACGAGTATCTGTGTCTCGCCATTGACAAACTTCTGCATCTCGGCCTCTTTGTCGGCAGGTTTCATCTTGCCATGAACCTTGCTGAGGCGGAACTCAGGGAATACCTGAGTCAACGTGGCAAAGCCGTCTTCCAGATTCTTGAGGTCTATCTTCTCGCTCTCTTCAATGAGGGGGAAGACAATGTACACTTGGCGCCCCTGATGTATTTGTTTCCGTATACCGTCATAGAGCGAGGGTAGGGAGCGGTCAAAGACATGTCGGGTGACCACGGGTTTGCGACCAGGAGGTAGCTCGTCGATGACAGAGACGTCAAGATCGCCATAGAGTGTCATGGCTAGCGTACGGGGAATAGGTGTTGCCGTCATGACGAGAACATGCGGTGGATTGACGCTCTTGCTCCACAGCTTGGCACGTTGGGCTACACCGAAGCGGTGTTGTTCGTCGACAACGACCATGCCTAAGCGGGCAAACTGTACGGTATCCTCAATGACGGCATGGGTACCGACAAGAATCTGTACCGTGCCGTCAAGCAGTCCGTCGAGAATCTCCTGGCGCTTCTTACCCTTGACGATACCTGTCAGCATGGCCACGCGGATGGGTAGTCCCTCCAGAAAGTCCATGATGGTTTGGAGGTGTTGTTCGGCAAGTATCTCTGTGGGTGCCATGATACAGGCCTGGTAACCGTTGTCCAGTGCGATGAGCATGGACATCAGCGCCACGAGAGTCTTGCCGGATCCTACATCGCCCTGCAGCAGACGATTCATCTGTCGCCCACTACCCATGTCCTTGCGAATCTCACGAATAACGCGTTTCTGGGCTTCGGTGAGTGGGAAGGGCAGATTCTCCTTATAAAAATTGTTGAAGTGGTCACCAACTTTGCTGAAGACGTAGCCGCGGTATTTGCGACGCTGGTCGCTCGCGTACCTTAATATATTAAGTTGGACGAAGAACAATTCTTCGAACTTTAAACGCAGACGGGCCTGTTCCAGTTGTTTGGCATTCTGCGGATAGTGGATGTGGCGCAGTGCCTCGTTGCGACTGACGAGATGTAGTTTCTGGGTGATGAAGTCTGGAATCGTCTCAGGGATAGGCTCCTTCAGCGTGTCGAGGAGCGTCTTGGTGAGTTTCTCAATGGCACGACTGTTGAGACTCGACTTCTTCATCTTCTCTGACGTGTTGTAGTAGGGCTGCATGCCCATAGTGGAGAGTTCCAGTTTGTCGGCCTCCTCCATATCTGGGTGAACCAACTGTATGCGCCCATTGAAGACCTGCGGACGTCCGAAGACCACGTATTCGGTACCGACCTTGTATTTCTTCAGGGCACTGTCGGCATAATTGAACCAAGTGAGATCCATCACCTTGCCATAGCCGTCAGTGAAATGAGCAACGACACGCTTCTTGCGGGCACTCATCTTGAAGGTTTCGAAGCTGAGAATATGCCCCTTCACCTGTACAAAAGGCATGTCGCCCGTGAGTTCACGGATGGCATAGAGCCTGCTGCGGTCAACGTGCTTATAGGGGTAGTACTCCAACAAGTCACCAAAGGTCTGGATGCCCAGTTCTTCACTGAGCATCTTGCGGCGGTTAGGACCTACGCCTGCCAAGTATTGTATGTCTTGTTGGAGGATATTCATCAGATAAGCACTTCTGCTATTTCAAGGTCATAGGGAGTGGTAATCTTGATATTCTCCCGATTGCCCTCGACGAGGGTAACGTCAATGCCAAAAGCTTCGACCACACTGGCATCGTCGGTAAAGTTGTCGTTGTAAGGTTGCCGATTGGCAGCCTTGAGCAGCTGGATGTCAAAAGTCTGCGGTGTCTGCACTAAACGGTAGTCATTGCGGGGAACCGTTTTTGATTTTTCACCTTCTAAATGGCGAACTGTCTCAACGATGGGGATGACGGGGATGACAGCCTTGGCGGTTCGGGCAGTTTCGTAGCAGTTGCGGATGACGTCGATGCTGGGGAAGGGACGTACACCATCATGGACACCCACAACGCCCTCTGCATCGTCTGGAATGAGTGCCAGTCCATGTTGTACAGAGTGGAAGCGCGTCTCGCCACCATCGGTCATTTGGTACTCCACCTTGAAGTCGTACTCTTGGCACAATTTCTGCCAGTAGTCTTGCTGAGCTTTGGGCAATACCAGGATAATCTGCAGGGTAGTGGAATACTCGCGAAACCTTTCGAGGGTCCGCATCAGTACGGGCTTCCCACCAATAGGCAGAAACTGCTTGGGAATATCTGTTCCCATGCGCAGTCCCTTGCCTCCTGCTACGATAATGATATAATCCATTAGGCCATCAGGTGTTTGAAGCGCATGCCTTCTGCTATCTGGTCAGACGTTTTTTTGTCTACCAGCTGGGCAAGGAGCTCGTAGGCAAAGGGAAATGCTGCGGCAGGACCTTCTGCGGTAGTGACGTTACCATCGACAGTGACAAGGTCGGCAGTATAGGTCGCACCATCAAGCATCTGTTCGAAACCTGGATAGCAGGTGGCTTTCTTGCCTTCAAGGATTCCCAGTTGTCCTAATACAACACCTGGAGCGGCACAGATGGCTGCTACTTTACGACCAGCAGCGAACTGATCGACAACGACTTTACAAACACCCTTGTGAGCGAAAAGGTTACTGGCGCCAGGCATACCGCCAGGCAGGAAGATAAGGTCAGCATCAGAGAAGTCACCCTGCTCAAACATGATGTCTGCCTCGATGTTCACTCCGTGTGCCGAAGTCACCAAAGGGAAGTCGCTGATACTTACCGTAGTGACGTCAATACCTCCGCGACGCAGTACGTCAACGGGAATCAGGGCCTCGACATCCTCGAAGCCGTCAGCTAAGAATACATATACCTTTTTCATCGTTCAAATGGGTTTAATAGGGTTAATGGGCAAGGGCCATAAGATATTGCTGAATGGTTTCTTTGAGGCCCAAATAGAGGGCGTCGCAGATAAGGGCATGGCCAATGCTGACCTCATCAGTCCAAGGAATCTGCTGGTGGTAGTAGGCAAGGTTCTCCAGCGACAGGTCGTGACCAGCGTTGAGGCCCAGTCCTACGCGGCGTGCCTCTTCGGCAGCAGCGATAAACGGAGCAATGGCAGCCTCACGATTGGCTGCATAACCAGAGGCATAGGGCTCTGTATAGAGTTCCACGCGATCGGCACCACAGACTTTGGCGCCTTCAACCTGTCGTGGGTCAGCATCGACAAAGATGCTGGTACGGATGCCTGCATCCTTGAAGGTTTTGCAGATGTCCGTAAGGAACGCTTTGTTCTCTATGGTATCCCATCCGTGGTTCGATGTTATCTGGTCGTGACCATCAGGAACCAGCGTCACCTGTGTAGGCACAACCTCCAGCACCAGCTGGGTGAATGAGTCGATGGGGTTGCCCTCGATATTAAACTCTGTGGTAATCTGTGGGCGTAGGTCGCGCACATCCTGATAGCGGATGTGGCGTTCGTCAGGACGTGGATGAACGGTAATGCCCTGTCCTCCAAATAGTTCTACGTCACGGGCAACAGTTAGGACATTGGGATTATTGCCTCCTCTGGCATTGCGCAGTGTGGCAATCTTATTGATATTTACGCTCAGTTTTGTCATATTTTTCCCTTTTCGCTATTCTTTTTTCACTTTTATTTGTAACTTTGCACGTGCAAAGATACAAATTCTTTGCGAATAAACAGCTAAAAGAGCCAAAAAATATGACGTCACGCAAATTAAGGTTCGCAATTTTTGGTAATACCTACCAACCCAAGAAGTCGGTTTCCATCCAGAAACTGCTGGCTTGTCTGACAGCCAGACAGGCAGAAGTATATATAGAACGAGAGTTCTATACGTTCCTGACTGATGGTCAGCGCCTGCCGGTAGAAGGCGTATCTATTTTTGACCAGTCTGACTTCTCTGCTGATTTCGTTGTGTCAATGGGTGGTGATGGTACTTTCCTGCGTGCAGCCAGTTTGGTGGGTACTAAACAGATTCCCATCTTGGGTGTCAATACGGGTCGTTTGGGATTTCTTGCTGACGTAAAGGCGCAGGAGATTGAACGCACCATTGATGCACTCTACGAGGGAGACTATGCCGTAGATACGCGTGCGGTCATCAAAGTGGAAACGGATGGTCAGCCGTTAAAGGGTTATTGCTGTGCCCTGAACGATGTGGCCATCCTGAAGCGTGACAACGCCTCAATGATTACCATCCATACAACGGTAAATGGGGACTATCTGACGACCTATCAAGCCGACGGACTGATTATGTCGACACCTACAGGTTCTACGGCTTATTCATTGTCGAATGGTGGTCCGATTATCGTACCGGGAACGCATGTCTTCTCTTTGACCGCTGTTGCTCCTCATTCGTTGAATGTGCGTCCTATCGTCTTCTCGGAAGACTGTGAAATAAAGCTTACCGTAGAGAGTCGAACGCAAAACTATCTGGTAGCACTGGACGGCCGTTCAGAGAAATTACCAGATACGACCCGTCTGACGTTACGCAAGGCTCCCTATCGTGTAAAGGTTATCAAACGTGCAGGTACGAAGTACTTCCATACCTTGCGTGAGAAAATGATGTGGGGTGCCGACCAACGCGGATAAGCTAAGAACCAAAAGTTAATTGCTAACAACTATTCTTTAGGCAGTTGCAGGATAAAGCGGCTACCTTCTTTATAGCGGGTGTCGAGGATTACATCACCACCTAATTGGCGGGCTACGCGTCGAGCGACGGACAGTCCGAGGCCAACCCCTTCTTTATATATATTAGACTTATAGAAGTGTTCGAAAATCTTCTCTTCGTCACCATCTTTGATGCCACAGCCAGTATCGGTAACGCTTAGACATATCATGTTATGGTTGAGCTTGTGCTGGTAGCTGCGTAATGTGATGATGCCCCCCTCTGGCGTGAACTTGATAGCATTGTCCATCAAGTGGTTGAGAATCTTCTGCACTTCTTTGCGGTTAATCACGATTTTACAGCTGTCCTTGAGCAACAATTCCAGACGCAGATTGAACGGGGTCTCATTATCTTGGTAAGGCTCTGCCAAGTGTCGAAGCAAGTCATTACATGCTACCAAGTCGGATTTGTCGATGTAATGGATGCTTTCCTTGCTGGAGATGTCAAGAATCTCGTCGACGATACGCACAATAGTATTCGTGCTGTGGCCAATGCGTTTGGCGATGTCGGCACGTTCTGCATCGCTGGTCAATGTACGTGGGTCACTGATGATTTGTGCATAACCACTGATAATGTTCAGTGGGGTGCGTATCTCGTGACTCATGTTCTTCAGGAAATTTATCTTCATGCGGTTGGCCTCCTGCGCTTTGTCACGGGCAATAAGTAGGTCGTGGTTCTGGCGTTGTAGTTTGCGCAGATAGCGGTTCTTGTTCATGCGGTAGATGATCATGCCTATCAGCAGGAAAGTGAAGATGACAATGCTGATGGCGTATTGGAGCTGTGTGTTACGCTTAGCGATGGTCATGCTGTGTGCTTCTGCACTCTCCAAATCACTGGCTGAGCCCATCATCTCTTCTGACATGATGACGTTGTTGACGGAGTCCTTAATGGACATGTAGTGCTTCTGGGTGTCGAAGGCACGTTGTGTGTTGCCTGACAACTCGTAGATTTCTGTCTGGAACTTATAGATGTCAGTGGTATTGGTCAGGTTGTAGGTCAACTGGATAGCGTCATCATAGTGTTTGTCTGCCACAGCCTTACAGATGAGTGCGTAATAATAATAGGTGGTGCTGAAGTCTTCTCCCAACTCTTCTTTCATGGTGATATACTCCTTGAAGGCTTTGTTGACAGTTTCCCAGTCGCGCATGGCATAGGCTACGATGACCTTAAAACCGATGGCATCGCTGTAATCGTATTTAGAACCATTTCCCTTGATAATCTCAATGGCACAGTCAAGATGCTTCATGGCCTCCTCTGGCTGGGTGTCCATCTCGATGTTCGACAAGTCCATGTAGATGGATGCCAGATTGCTGAGCTGGCTGTGGTCAACTTCATTGAGGGCCTTCTCGAAATATTGATGAGCCAAGGGTATATTGCCACGAAGCGAGTAGATGATGCCTCGCAGTTGGGTAGCCTTATAAAGTTCATGGAGATCTCCCCGGCGCTCCATCTCTGCTTGCATCTTCATCGTTTTGCGTAGTGCACGATAGAAGTGGTTGTGGTTGACATCATAGAGTACTTCGTTCTTCCAGCAAAGATAGTAGCCGCTGATATTGTCTTCTCCCAAAAGGTAATTACGGTATTGGGCATTGGCCTCATAGAACTTTTGCTCGTCATTTTGATTAAAGGTGGTACGTACTTGCTGTAGCAGTTTTGCTGCAGTAGTGTCTTCCTGGCTTTTTGGCTGTCCTGAGGTGTTGATGGTATAGAAGCATAAAGCCAATAATATGATGATGCCGTTAAGGCAACGATTGATTCTTTTCATGTTCATAGTGTCCTTATTAGGGTTATGTGTATGCAAAGGTAGCAATAATACACTTAAATAGCAAATGTTCTATCTATTAATCTACGAACACCCGTCCTTTAACACTTGTTGATTATTCTTTAATTCTTAACGGAAGTTAAATATTTCATTTTTCGGCGAAAATATTTGGAAGTTACATCCTTTTTGCATTACCTTTGCAGTGTACTATTAAAGTGGTACACTAATACAGGGTGATTATCAACTAACAAAAACGATTATGATAGAAGTAAAGAACATCAGTTTCAAGTATGCCGGATCGAAGCATCTGGTATTCGATGATTTCAGCCTCAAGCTGGAGGAAGACCGCATCTATGGTCTGTTAGGAAAGAATGGTACAGGTAAGTCGACACTGCTTTATCTGCTCTCAGGACTGCTCCACCCCTCTTGCGGTACAGTGTGTTGCGATTCTATCGCAGCTTACAAGCGCGACCCCGAAACTCTGCGCGACATCTTCCTCGTTACAGAGGAGTTTGAGATGCCCGCTATCAGTCTCTCTGAATATGTGAAGCTCTACAAACCTTTCTATCCCAACTTTTCGGATGAAATCCTGCAGAGTTGTCTAGCTGATTTCGAACTGCCAGCTGATGTACGTCTGGGTGAGCTCTCAATGGGTCAGCGCAAGAAGGCTTATATTGCTTTCGCTATGGCTACCAATACCAAGTACCTGTTGATGGACGAACCTACCAATGGCCTGGACATCCCTTCGAAGTCGCAGTTCCGCAAGGTGATTGCCCAGCACATGACGGAGGAGCGCACTGTGATTATCTCTACCCATCAGGTACACGACGTAGAGCAGATGTTGGACCATATTCTGATTCTTGATCAGCACTCAGTATTGCTGAATGCCTCTATGCAGGAGATTCAGGATGCCTATACCTTCGAATACCGTACCCCACAGCAGATGGACGACAGCGTGCTCTATGCTGAGCCCACGCTTCAGGGTAATGCCGTCATTACCAAACGCCAGGAGGGTGAACCAGAGACACAGGTGAACCTCGAACTCCTGTTTAACTATAAGACAACGCAAAAGACAGGATCAGTACTGTAAAAGATAAACCACGAATTTCTCAAATTAAACGAATATAAAATTATGAGTACCTTTAATATAAATAGATTCGGTCAGGCACTGAAGTGCCAGTTTGTTTTAGGTCGCAAGATGTGGATTCGCCTCTTTGGCATCTTTACACTTGTTATGTTTATGGCAGGTCTGTTCTGGACCCGTGTGCAGGGAACAGGCTATGATTATATGGTAGAAAACTGGCCAGCAGAGGATGTATATAGGAATTATAACCATTATGTCGAGCAGACACTCGTCTTCAGCATTATCTTCTTCTGCTTCTCTATGCTCTTTGGTGCCAGCTACCTGTTCTCGCAGATGAAGGACACTCGCAAACGTTCGGCCTTCTTGCTTTGGCCAGTGTCCGATCTGGAGAAATATGTCGTCAATCTGCTGCTCTCCATTCTTTGGCTGGCCATCATTACAGTAGGCGCCTATCTGTTGGCAGATACGCTGCGCGTCTTTGTGGACTGGGCAACGGGACGTGTTGTGATATGGGGCTTCCCTAAACTCGCTGAACCTTTTGGCAACAATGCTGCTTTCGAAGATTGGCACACCACATGGGCGTTTTTCACTTGGGTATTCTATATCCATTCACTATATATCGTTGGAGGTACCCTGTTCCGTCGCCAGCAGTTCCTGTTGACTAGTATGTCCATCATCATTGTTGTCTTCCTGCTGGTGTCCTTTTTCAGTCATCTCGACAATGTTCACATCGATTTTATGAGAGGCTCTTGGGACGAGAAGACACATACATACACGAAGACCTACTATCCTTTCTTCTATATTCTTCACACGACGTTGTGTGCCCTCATCATCTTCCACTACTGGGCTTCGTATAAGCTCTTTACCCGTATGCAGGTCATCAACAATAAGTGGCTGAACGTATAACAAAACAAATTAAAGAGGAAAACATATGATATTCACGAATGATAAAGCAATTTACATCCAGATGGCAGATCGTCTGTGCGACGAGATTCTCTCTGGCGTGTATAAGGACGACGACCGCATTCCGTCCGTCCGAGAGTATGCTGTGCTGCTGGAGGTGAACACCAACACAGCCGTCAAAGCCTATGAGCAGCTGGCCCGCGAGGAGATTATCTATAACAAGCGTGGACTGGGTTACTTTGTGACCAAAGGTGCTCGTAAGCAAATCCTGAAGGTGCGCAAGCAGGAGTTTATGAAGGAACGCTTGCCAGAGCTGTTCCGCCAAATGAACCTCCTTGATATCACTATTGAAGACGTTACAGAAGCCTACAAAAAACTTACGGAATGTTAAAATTTAGTCATACTTCTATTCATTCGTCACAAATGTATGCAGTTCGTCCCATTTATTTGGAGGGTAATGCAACTTTTCGTACTTTTGCAGCGTCTAACGAATAGAGAACTAAGGTAAAAAGAATTTAATAGATGATTCACTTACAAGACATCAACAAAACCTATCAGGGTGCCCAGCCGCTCCATGTACTGAAGGGAATCTCGCTTGACATTGCAAAGGGAGAATTCGTCAGCATCATGGGAGCATCGGGCTCGGGTAAGAGTACCTTATTAAATATATTAGGTATTCTGGACAACTATGACTCTGGCATCTACGAACTCGCAGGTGTTCCTATCTGGAACCTCTCCGAGACTCGTGCTGCCGAGTATCGTAACAAGATGATTGGATTCATCTTCCAGTCATTCAACTTGATTTCTTTCAAGACTGCAGTAGAAAATGTGGAGTTGCCGCTCTTTTATCAAGGGGTTTCCAGGCGCAAGCGTCATACGCTTGCCCTGGAGTATCTCGAACGCCTTGGGCTACTCGACTGGGCTGAACACTATCCCAACGAACTCTCTGGTGGTCAGAAACAGCGCGTGGCTATTGCCCGTGCGCTTATCACTCGTCCACAGATTATCCTGGCCGACGAACCTACAGGTGCCCTCGACTCCAAGACCTCTATCGAGGTGATGCAGTTACTGAAACAGCTCAATGAGGACGAGGGTATCACGCAGATTATCGTAACCCACGACCCAACAGTGGCTGAAAAGACGAACCGTATCATACGCATCAAGGATGGAGTTATTGAATGAAATATGGCAGACAGCTCGGCGTAATAAGCTCCGCACGACACTGACAGGCTTTGCGGTGGCGTGGGGTATCTTTATGATTATCGTGCTGTTAGGTGCTGGTAATGGACTCATCAATGCCAATCTGAAGCAAAGCGATCGCTTTCTGTCAAGTTCTATGGTGGTCTTCGGCGGATGGACGTCGAAGCCCTATCAGGGACTGAAGGAAGGTCGCGATATCCGTCTGCATGAGAGCGATATGAAGATTACTGAGCGTGAATTCTCTGAAAACGTTGATGAGGTAGGTGCTCAGTACAACACGTCAGCAACCATCAGTTTTGGTCAGCAGTATGTTTCAACAAGTATTAGCGGTGTTTATCCCAACCACACGAAGATTAATAAGGTGGAAATCTTGCAAGGTCGTTTCATCAATGAGATTGATGTGAAGGATAGTCGCAAAGTGCTGGTGTTAGGCAACAAGCAGGCCAAGGAACTGAAGTGCCGTGTTGGTGATTTCCTAAACGTAGGAAACTTTGCCTTCAAGGTGGTGGGTATCTACAAGGAACAGGAGAATGGACGCTCAGACGTGTTCAGCAGCTATACGGCTATCAAGCGCATTTACGGTGCCAAAACTGATGATGCTGGACGTATAGAGTTTACCTTCCACGGACTGCCGACAGAGGAAGCTAACGAGGCTTTTGAACGAAGCTACCGCCACCGACTGAATGCTGAACATCAGGCACATCCCGAAGACGAAGATGCTGTCTGGCTATGGAATCGTTTCACACAGAACCTACAGATGGAACAGGGCATTGGTATTATCCGTACCGCTCTTTGGATAGTTGGTTTGTTTACCCTGCTCTCTGGTATCGTAGGCGTATCGAATATCATGCTCATTACCGTCAAGGAGCGTACCCATGAGTTTGGCATCCGTAAGGCTATCGGTGCTAAGCCCTGGACTGTGCTGAAGCTGATTATCACGGAGAGTGTGATTATCACGACTATCTTTGGCTATATCGGTATGCTGTTGGGTATTTTTGCCAATGAGTATATGGACGCAACGATAGGTCATGAGACAATAGATACAGGATTGTTCAAGGCTACGATGTTCCTTGATCCGACTGTCGGACTGGATGTCTGTGTAGAGGCTACATTGGTAATGATTATTGCAGGAACGATTGCAGGACTCATTCCTGCCTATAAGGCAAGCCGCATCAGACCCATAGAAGCATTAAGAGCAGATTAAGTTATGAGAATAGATTTAGATACATATAGAGAAATCCTTGACACGCTGACACGTAACAAGTCGCGTTCGTTTCTGACGGGCTTTGGCGTCTTTTGGGGCGTGTTCATGCTTGTTGCACTGATGGGAGGTGGCAACGGCCTGAAAGAATTGCTACAGCAGAACTTTGCGGGTTTTGCTACCAACAGCGCCTTGGTTTGGGCACAGCCTACAAGCAAGGCGTACAAGGGCTTTCGTAAAGGTCGCTATTGGCATATGGACTATAAGGATATAGACCGTTTACGCCGTAGCGTTCCTGAACTTGACGTCGTCACGCCCTTGCTCTTCTCGAACGGTGGCACAGCCTATTACGGAGACCGTAAGTCCACCATTGGGGTCAGTGGGGCCATGCCCGACTATCAGCGGGTCAACGAACCGAAACTGTTTTACGGCAGATACATTGATGAGGCCGACATTCGCGACCACCGCAAGGTGTGCGTCATCCAGAAGAAAACCTACAAGGAACTGTTCCCTGGTGGTGGCGATCCCTGCGGCAAGCGCATCCGCATCGACAATATCTACTATCAGATAGTAGGTGTCGACTACAATATGAGTGAGGGTGTTAACATCAGCGGAGAAAACGGTACGGGTGTCATCCTGCCACTAACCTTCATGCAGCAGGCCTATAACCGTGGTAATGCCGTTGACCTGATTGCTGTTACCGGACGTCCGGGAGTCGTTATGTCGAAAGTCACCGACCGCATCAGGGAGACCATCGCCAGGGCCCACACCATTGATCCTACTGACGAGCAGGGTGCTATGGTATTTAACACCGAGGTACTCTTCCAGATGCTCGACAACCTCTTCAAGGGTGTTAACTTCCTCATCTGGCTCGTAGGTCTGGGAACACTGCTGGCAGGTGCTATCGGTGTGTCGAACATCATGATGGTGACTGTGCGTGAGCGTACTACTGAGATAGGCATCCGTCGCGCCATCGGCGCTACGCCAAGAATGGTACTTTCGCAGATTATTTCTGAGAGTATTGTGCTGACACTGGTAGCGGGTATGAGTGGCATCCTCTTCGGAGTGATGATTCTCCAGATGCTTGAACTGGGAAATACGGAGGACGGTATCGTTGCAGCCCACTTCCAGATTGGCTTTTGGACTGCCCTCTTCGCCGCCTTCATGGTCAGTGCGATGGGTGTCCTCGCTGGTCTTGCCCCTGCTGCACGTGCCATGAGTATCAAACCCGTTGACGCCATGCGTGACGAATAATAGTGGTCAGCGGTTTGCCCGCTGACACCAAAACAAAGAAAACAACAAAAAACAATAAAGATATGAAAAAGTACAGCAAACTGATTATCGCCGTTATTATCGCGCTGATTTTCATCGGAACATTCGTGTTCCTCTGGCAGAAAAGCCAACCCAAGAAAGTGGTTTACAACGAGTTCACTCCGCAACTGGACAGCATCCAGAAAACCACCATTATCACGGGTAAGATAGAGCCTCGTAATGAGGTCAACATCAAACCCCAGATTTCTGGTATCATCTCTGAACTGCTGAAGGAGCCAGGCGACTATGTCAATGCCGGCGATGTGATTGCCAAGGTCAAGGTGATTCCCGACATGGCTCAGCTGTCAAGTGCCGAGATGCGTGTGCGTCTGGCAGAAATCAACCTCAAGCAGGCTGAGACCGATTTCGAGCGTGTTGAGAACCTCTATAAGCAGAAGTTGGTGAGTGCCGATGAGTTTGATAAGAGTAAGATGGCCCTGAATCAGGCCAAGCATGAACGGCTGGCTGCTCAGGATGCCCTCGAAGTGGTACGCGATGGCGTGTCGAAGTCGAATGCCAAGGCGTCATCTACGCTTATCCGTTCTACCATCAGCGGTGTCATCCTTGATATTCCTGTCAAGGTGGGTAACTCTGTCATCCTCTCGAATACCTTCAACGATGGTACGACTATTGCCACAGTAGCCAACATGAATGACCTCATCTTCCGTGGTAACATTGACGAGACAGAGGTGGGTCAGCTGACTATCGGCATGAATATGAAGATTACTATCGGTGCCCTACAGGACCTGAGCTTCGATGCTGCTCTAGAGTATATCTCTCCGAAAGCTGTGGAGAGCAATGGCGCCAACCAGTTTGAGATCAAGGCCGCTGTGAAGCTTGCCAAGGACGATAGTAAGATTCGTTCGGGTTATAGTGCCAATGCCGAGATTGTGCTAGCTAAAGCCGACAACGTGCTTACTGTTCCTGAGAGTGCCATCGAGTTCAGTGGCGACAGCACGTTTGTCTATGTGCTCACTGATTCTGCCAATGAGAAGAATTACGAGCGTCGCACTGTTGAAGCAGGACTCTCTGATGGTGTGAATATTGAGATTAAGAAGGGTCTGACAGCCAAGGATAAGGTTCGTGGCCCAGAGGTAATAACGGATGATAAAGACTAACGGCTTATGAAAAAGTGTTTCTTTCTAGTAGTACTAGTTATACTAGTTTCTCTAGATATGCTGGCCCAAAATAAGGCTTGGTCTCTTCGCGAGTGCTGCGACTATGCTGTAGCGCATAACGTCGGCATCAAGCAGCAGGAGAATCAGTGTCGCCAGAGAGAGATAGAACTGTCAACCTCCAGGAACTCCCGTCTGCCTGATCTGAGTGCTTCGTTAGGTCAGAACTTCTCGTTTGGTCGTGGCTTGACATCCGCAAATACCTATACCAACACGAATACTAGTAGTACCTCGCTGCAGTTGGGTGCCAGTATGCCGCTGTTCACGGGTTTCCAGATTCCCAATCAAATCAAGTTGAACCAGCTGAACCTTGAGGCTGCTACGGCTGATTTGGAGAAGGCGAAGAACGACATCCGTATGCAGGTAGCCCAGGCCTATGTGCAGATACTCTATAACATGGAGATTGCCGATGTGGCACGGCGTCAGATAGCCATCGACTCTGCTCAGGTGGCTCGTCTGCAGGCTTTCGTAGCGAATGGCAAGGCCAGCGAGGCAGAACTCTCTCAGCAGAAGGCTACGCTGGCAAACAGCCGACTGACGGCTACCCAGGCTGAGAACAACACGCGTCTGTCTGTCCTCACGCTGACGCAGTTGTTGGAGTTGGCTACCCCCGATGGGTTCACCATTGTTCGCCCAGCCTTAAATGTGGGCGATGGTTCCTCCGTCGTCACCACTCCTCCTTCTCCTGATGTCATCTATGCCGAGGCACTAGGCATCAAACCGGAGATTCTTTCTCAACAGCTCCGCCTGCAGGGTACTGAGCGTTCTATCAAGATAGCACGTGCAGGATACTATCCCACGCTGTCGCTGAATGGTGGAATGGGCACCAATTACTATACCACCTCTGGTATGAAGACGGACAGTTGGAGTTCTCAGCTGAAGAACAACTTCTCGCAGTATATTGGCTTGAGCTTGAACGTTCCTATCTTCAATCGTTTCCAGACGCGCAACAGCATCCGTACTGCCAAGATTTCACAGGAGACACAGCAGTTGCAACTCGATAATACAAAGAAGACGCTCTATAAGGAAATCCAACAGGTGTATCTCAATGCGGTCAATGCGCAGAGCAAGGAGCGTAGCTCTGTTGAGGCTGTGCAGAGTTCGAAGGATGCTTTTGAACTGATGCAGGCTAAGTACGAGAATGGCAAGGCAACCATTACAGAGTTCAACGAGTCGAAGAACAACTATATGCGTGCTGAGTCCGACCTTGTGCAAGCTCGCTACGAGAACCTCTACCAGCATGCGCTGCTAGAGTTCTATCGAGGCAAAGAGCTGAACTTTTAAGACTCTTGTGATAGCAATAGAAATAGTCCGCTAAGCTTAGCGGACTATTCTTTTCTGGTTATTGTTGATATAGATGCCTTTCGCTTGTGGTGTACCTTCTATGCGTTGCCCATTGAGCGAATACCATGCACTGTCTTTGTCGTCTGCGCTTCTGACACTTTGCAGCCCAGTACTTTCATCGTTGAAGTTCTTCAGTTCGTAGAAAGCGGCATAGGGCTTGCCCGTGTCGTGATTGTAGAGCGCAGCATTCCACCAACTGTTAGTCACATTCTTCTTGCCATTATCCTCTGGCCACCACCAGAAGAGTCCCTTGACGCTGCTGTGACTGTTCAACTTGGTTACCAAGTCGGCAGTAAACTGGCGCTGGCCTTCCTCAGTGTATGGATAAGTTCCCGTATAATCATATTCGCCGCCAATGCTCCACTTATAACTGTAACCCGTCTCGACAATCCAGATGTCTTTGCCGTAGTTCTTGTTCTCTAAGGTTGTCAGTGCCGTCTCCAGCGTGGTCAGATTACCATGATGCTCTGGATAGTAGCTCAGTCCAATGATGTCATAGTCTATGCTTGCATTCTTCATGCGGTCAAAGTAGTCTGTCAGTACGTTTGGCTTGGGTGTACGCTCGCTGTGGAGGATAATCTTCGCATTGGGACACTCCTCACGACAGGCTTGACCAGCCTTCTTCAGCAGGTTGAAGAAACGGGTCCAGTTGGCTGCTGGTGAACTAGTGTAACAGCGATTGGCTGTCGTTCCATTGACGCCCCACATCATACCATAGCTAATCTCGTTGCCAGTTTGGATGAAGTCTGGGGTAGCACCAGCGTCCTTCAACTGCTGCAGACAGTCCTTGGTATAGGTGTATATCTGTTCGCAGAGTTGTTCGTCGCTGAGGTCCTTCCAAGCATTAGGTGTCCATTGCTTGGCGGGGTCGGCCCATGTGTCGCTATAGTGGAAGTCAAGTAGGAAGGCCATTCCCTGGTCTTTGATGCGCTTACCCAAAGCCTTTACGTAGTCCAAGTCTTGACAAACGGCCTTGTCGTTGTCTTGCGAGGGGTCAACGAATAGACGTACACGCATGGCATTCAGTCCTTGCTCTTTAAAGAATGTCAATGGCTGAACCGTTTTGTTGTTCTTGTCCTTATAGACCACACCAGCATTTTCATACTTGGTAAGCATTGAGATGTCGCCACCAACATACTTTTGTCCAACTGCTGTTATTGCAGTTGCCAGAAGGATTGATAAAAGAGTAGTTTTCATTAGTAGTTTGTTTTGTAGTTGTTACTTATGTCTGTTGGCCCGCTGCTCACGGTATTTGGCCTTCTGCTTGGCAGAGCCACTACCGTGAGCACCAGTGATATACTTCTTTTTCTTGGCCTTGGTTTTTACCTTGTCGTCCTCCTTACGGGGACCACCACCGCGACCAAACGAAATACCATTCTCCAGAATACTCTGGAAATCTTTCTCTCCTGTAGCCATAATGATTAATGATGGAATAAACGAACACCCGTGAATGCCATAGCAATACCGTACTTGTCACAGGTCATGATGACATGGTCGTCACGAACAGAGCCGCCAGCCTGTGCAATGAACTCTACACCGCTCTTGTGGGCACGCTCGATGTTGTCGCCGAAGGGGAAGAAAGCATCAGAACCGAGAGCAACCTTGGTGTTCTTGGCTATCCACTCCTTCTTCTCAGCCATAGTAAGCACCTCAGGCTGCTCAGTGAAGAACTGCTGCCATGCACCATCGCGTAGCACGTCGTCGTGCTCGTCCTCAGAGATATAAACGTCGATGGTATTGTCGCGGTCAGCACGACGGATACCTTCCTTGAAGGGCAGTGCCATCACCTTCGGATGTTGGCGCAACCACCAGATATCGGCTTTGTTACCAGCCAGACGCGTACAGTGGATGCGGCTCTGCTGTCCAGCACCAATACCGATAGCCTGTCCGTCCTTCACGTAGCAGACGCTGTTAGACTGGGTATATTTCAATGTAATCAGTGCGATAATCAAGTCGCGCTTAGCCTCGGCACTGAAAGTCTTGTTCTGTGTGGGGATGTTCTCGAACAAGGCAGGATCGTCGAGCTTAATCTCGTTACGTCCCTGTTCGAAGGTCACGCCAAAGCACTGCTTGGTTTCAATGGGGGCAGGCTTATATGCAGGGTCAATCTTGATGACGTTGTATGTTCCTTTGCGCTTGTCCTTCAGTATCTCGATAGCTTCTGCGGTGTAGTCAGGTGCAATGACACCATCGCTCACCTCGCGCTTCAGGAGTTGGGCCGTCGTAGCGTCGCAAGTGTCGCTGAGTGCTACAAAGTCACCATAGCTCGACATACGGTCAGCACCACGGGCACGGGCATAGGCACAGGCTATCTGGCTGTCGTCCAAACCTTTGATATCATCCACGAAGTAGATCTTCTTCAGCGTGTCGCTCAGTGGCAGACCAACAGCAGCTCCTGCAGGGCTGACGTGCTTGAACGAGGCAGCAGCGGACAGACCCGTGGCGGCTTTCAGTTCCTTCACCAACTGCCAGGCGTTCAGTGCGTCGAGGAAGTTGATGTAGCCAGGGCGGCCATTAATGACTTCGATGGGTAACTCGCCCTCCGTCATAAAGATACGTGAGGGCTTCTGGTTGGGATTGCATCCGTACTTCAGTGCTAATTCTTTCATATATAAAATAGGTATAAATTCGAATTCGTCTGCAAAGGTACAAAAATAATTCGTAATTCGTAATTTGTAATTCGTAATTTTTTGTATCTTTGCACCCGCTATGGAGAAAAAGAGGCATGCATTGCGTAAACTGTTAGAAGCAGTAGAGAAAGAACTATTGAAGAAACCCAACAAAAAGACGCTCGACAGGCTGTCGTTGTTAGCGGGTTTCCAGGATTGGGAGTCGTTCAAGGAAACTGTGCAAGGCGACTTGGGTGGTGAAACCATTTATGGCGGACACCATGAAATGAAAGATGGAAAATTAAAGATGAAAGATGAAAAGAATAAAAAAGAGACACTTCATTGATGAAATGTCTCTTTTTATGTCGTGTGGGTTTGGATTATTCCTTACCAGCGATACCGCTACGCTTCTCCTTGATACGAGCAGCCTTACCGGTGAGGTTGCGCAGGTAGTACAGCTTAGCGCGACGAACCTTACCAACCTTGTTGACCTCAATGCTCTCGATGTTGGGTGACTCCAGTGGGAAGATACGCTCTACACCAACGGTGCCAGACATCTTGCGAACAGTGAAACGCTTCTTCTCCTGATGACCGTTGATCTTGATAACGACACCACGGAAGAGCTGGATACGCTCCTTAGAACCCTCGATAATTTTGTAAGCGACAGTGATAGTATCACCAGCCTTGAAACTGGGATGCTGCTTGCCGGTTGCAAATGCTTCTTCAGCAATCTTAATTAAATCCATTGTTTTTTTAAACGTTTAAAATTGTTGTTATCGTTCCAACGCAACATAACAGGTCTCTCGTAATGCCTTGATACTCATGGTTCATTGGCTCCTGCCAGCGATTACGCGGAAAGCGGGTGCAAAGGTACATAATTTAATGCATAAATCATATAACATCATGCATAATTCGCGTTGTGTTTAACATCTTTTATGAAATAAATGCGTTCTTAACGTGCTGATATGTTGGATTTTCTTCGTATATTTGCAACATCAATTCTATGACTATGAAAACAATGAAATCATTTCCTGTTGCGTTGCTGGCAACGGTATTGTTGGCCAGCGCTTGCAAAACGCACTACGAGGTGGCCTCCATCCAGCGTACGCGCATCGTGGTGGACAGTCGCTATGATGGACAGCCAGACCAGAAGGCTGCCGAATTCCTGAAACCATATAAACACGTGGTAGACAGTGTGATGGGGCCTGTTGTAGGCCGTTCTGCCAAGTACATGACTGCCCAGCGTCCTGAGGGTACGCTCAGCAACCTGCTGTCCGACATCCTGGTTTGGGCTGGCAAGGACTATGGCGAGAAGCCCGACTTCGGTTTGTATAACATGGGTGGCGTGCGTGCTGACCTGCCCAAGGGCGATGTTACCTATGGCGACGTACTCGACATAGCACCCTTTGAGAACAAGATAGCCTTTGGCACGATGACTGGTGCTGCTGTGCTGGAATTGTTTGCCCAGATAGCCTCTACGGGTGGTGAGGGTGTCAGCAGCTCTGTTCGTTTGGTGATAACCAAGGGCGGACAATTGGTAAGCGCCACCATCAATGGCGAACCTGTTGACCCTGCCAAGAGCTATCGTATAACTACGATTGACTACTTGCTGGGTGGTACTGATAAGTTGGAGGCGTTGAAGAAGTGTACCAACGTCAATGCTCCCAAGGATGCCAGCAACAATTCGCGCTTTGTCATCATGAACTACTTCCGCGAAATGCAGAAGCAGGGTAAGGAGGTCGATGCGAAGATTGAGGGACGTGTGACTATTGCGGGCTCTGCCCTAAATGATAAATAATAAATGATAAATTGCTTCCGCTGTAGGAAGACGAACATATTTAAAAATGATACGATTATGATAGCAAAGAATATGATGAAATACAGATGGATGGTGGTAATAGGTTTATCATTTATCATTTTTCAATTATCATTTAGCCACGCAGTGGCGCAGAAGAAGCAGCTGGTTATTCTGCATACCAACGATACCCATTCGGCTATTTTCCCCATCAATCCGCAACTGCCTGATACTGTGAAGGCTGGTCGTGGTGGTTTCCTGCGTCGCCTCGTGATGCTGAAGGAAGAACGTGCCAAGCATCCTGACCTGCTCTATTTCGATAGTGGCGACTTCTTCCAGGGGTCTGCTTACTTCACGATGTTCAAGGGTGAAGTGGAGATAGGTTTGATGAACCAGATGGGCATTGATGCCTCAACCATTGGCAACCACGAGTTCGACTTTGGACTAGAGAATATGGCTGAGCAGTTCCGCAAGGCAAACTTCCCTATTCTTTGTGCCAACTACGACTTCACAGGTACGCCTGTGGAGGGTCTCACCAAGCCTTGGATCATTATCAAGCGCAATGGTGTGAAGATTGGTGTCTTTGCTGTCTGTCCGAAGATGAAGGGACTGGTCAGCGACAAGAACTGCGTGGGTGTGAAGTACCTTGATCCTGGCAAAGTGGCGCTGGAGACGGCTACCATGCTGAAGGAGGAGAAGAAGTGCGACATCGTCATTTGTATCTCCCACTTGGGATGGAACAGCAATCGTGGTGAGGATGACCAGTACATGATTGAGCATTCACGCAATATCGACTTGGTATTGGGTGGTCATACGCACACCTTCATGCCTCAGTTAGAGCATTGGAACAACATGGACGGCAAGCCCGTTTCTGTTGACCAGAACGGCAAGTCTGCCTGCTTCGTGGGCAAGATGGTCATCGACTTGAAGTAGTCGTGTGATAAGCGGTTTTTCTGCTTATTCGAAATAAAACGTCAGGACTATCATTTTTGACTGCGCGCCGCTAACCGAACCCGCATAAGTACGAAGGTTGGCGTCGCGCAGTTCGTTTACGTGGTTCTTGTCCAGCACGTCGCCTAGTCCGAAGCAGAACTTCAACTCTGGAATCAGTTTGAAGAAGGGCAGGTAGAAGTCGCAGCCCAGACCTACCTCCGCCATCGTGTTGAAGCGCTTCAGGCGTATCATGTCCTGTTCGCCACTCGTCAGGTTCATCATGGCGTTGACACCTGCCATGATGTAAGGGCGACAGTTGTTCCAGCGAGGGGCAGCAAATTTCAGGTCTACAGGCAGCGAAACGTAGGTATTTTTCATGTCCTGCGTCTTACGGACAAACTGGCCCGTCTCGTCTTTCTCCTTCAGATTTAATAAGGTGAGGTGCTTGGCGCCAAAGTGCATGGTGGGTGTTACGCGCAACGAGAAATTGTTCGTCAGGCGCAATTCGCCAAGCACACCTACTGAGAAACCTGCATTCCAGCGATCTGCATCGCAGAGCACATAGCGCTCTTGCATCACGCCGTCCTCGTCTTCCATCATGTGGGGTCCTACCTGGTCGAACTCAAGGTCTTGCAGGTGCATACCCACCAAGATACCGAAGTGCATGGGACGCAGGTCGATATAGGGTTTGTGCTGCACGTGACGGTCCTGCTGAGCCATAGCTGTCAGTCCGCAAAATAGCAGCAATATAGTGACTATTTGTTGTTTCATATGCATAGCTTATAACGCATCAAGACGGCCATTTATTATTTCGACGACGTATAAATTATAAAAATAACTCGCCAAAAGTGGGTATTATTCAAGAAAAATCCCTACCTTTGCATCACAAACATTAAGTAATTTTATTCATTCAACTAAACAAATTAAGATTATGGCATACGTAATTGGTGACGACTGCATCGCATGCGGTACATGTATCGATGAGTGCCCCGCTGGAGCTATCTCTGAGGGCGACAAGTATTCAATCAACCCCGATGTCTGCACAGAGTGCGGCACATGCGCTGACGTTTGTCCGTCAGAGGCTATCAGCCTTCCCTAAGGAATAGCGCTGATTTTATGTGGTTAAAAAATGTGGGCTGTCCAAACGGGCAGCCCATTTCTTTTGTATTCCTTTAGCGCAGTTCTTCGAGTAGCGCTGTACATCCTTCCAATACGTCGCGCCATGTTGCCTCGAAGTTGCCTGTATACCAAGGGTCTGCCACATCGCCAGGCCTGTTGGTATAGTCCATCAGCTGATGGATCTTTCCTTCCGCATCGCCACCACTGATGCGCTGCATGTTACGGATGTTCCACGAGTCCATACCTATCAGCAGGTCAAAGCGGTCATAGTCCGCACGTGTCATCTGGCGTGCTGTCTTGCCCTTACACGAGATGTTGTGCTCTGCCAGTTTCCTTTTCGCAGGCGGATACACCTCGTTGCCAATCTCCTCTGTCGACGTCGCTGCCGACTCAATATAGAACTGGTCCGTCAGGCCAGCCTGCTCCACCAGTTCCTTCATCACAAACTCTGCCATCGGACTCCTACAGATATTTCCGTGACAGACAAACAATATCTTCTTCTTCATAATTACTTTTTCTATACTAAACTTTTTCCGTTTCAGGCTTTGGGATGTATGTTCCACGGCCTGAAACATATGTCCCACGACGTGGAACATACATCCCACGGCGTGGGATATAACTTTGTAGGGGAAGGAAACAATGTTAATACGGTTACTGAGCCTTTTTATGGTTACTGAGACCTTTTATCTTCTGCGACGCTTGGGAGTAACGGTTTTGGGCTTCTTGGGCTCTTCCTTAGGCGCGAAGGGATCGACGATGACAGAGGCACGGAGGATGCGGATGTCTGTGAAGGGACGATTGTTTTTGTCTGTCGCTGACTGCTGAATCTTGTCGACGATGTCAAGGCCCTGCACCACTTCGCCAAAGACGGTGTACTGACCATCAAGGTGGGGCGTTCCCCCTTGGGTCTGATAGACCTCTATCATCTCTGGCGTCAGCTGGACGCGGCCCTTGGTTTGCATATCTAATCGTTCCTGTACGCGACCGATAGCAACGTCGTTTAGTTGCTTACCCCAGACAATATAGAACTGACAGGCACTAGAGCGCATCTCTGGGTTGACTTCATCTGGTTCTCGGGCTGCAGCTACAACACCACGACGATGGAACAGCTGAGGCAGGCGGAACTCCGGCTCAATGGTGTAGTCCAGGTCACCCGAACCCAATAGCTGACCTGGTTGGGCGTGCTTGCTGTTCAGGTCGCCACCTTGTATCATGAAGTCCTTGATGACACGATGGAAGAGTAGCGAGTCGTAGACATGCATCTTGACCAGTTTCAGGAAGTTGTCGCGATGCAGGGGTGTCTCGTTAAACAAGGCGATGCGGATGTTGCCCTCTGTTGTCTCCAGCAGTACCTCGGCCCGTTCCTGACCCATTGCTGAGGACGTGAAAACCAGTAGGAGTAAAAGAAATAAAACCTGTCTCATGGTGTAAAGATGCGTGTTTGTGTTTTAGAAAAGAAAAAGACCGACGACCGTTGAGGGCCGTCGGTCTTGATATAGCGAATATGCGCTGATTACTTTTTGTTCAGGGCGAGGTCGATGGCAACAGCGATAGCAACGCTTGCACCTACCATTGGGTTGTTACCCATACCCAAGAAGCCCATCATCTCAACGTGAGCAGGAACAGAAGAAGAACCTGCGAACTGAGCGTCAGAGTGCATACGACCCAGAGTATCAGTCATACCGTAAGAAGCAGGACCGGCAGCCATGTTGTCTGGGTGCAGGGTACGACCCGTACCACCACCAGAAGCTACTGAGAAGTAGGGCTTGCCAGCGAGCACGCGCTCCTTCTTATAGGTACCTGCTACGGGGTGCTGGAAACGAGTGGGGTTGGTAGAGTTACCCGTGATAGACACGTCAACGTTCTCCTTCCACAGGATAGCTACACCCTCGCGAACATCGTCAGCACCATAGCACTTTACCTTCAGACGGCTGGGGTTGTTGCCATAAGGAACTTCCTTCACCACCTTCAGCTCGCCAGTGAAGTAGTCGAACTGGGTCTGTACATAGGTGAAACCGTTGATACGGCTGATGATCTGAGCAGCGTCCTTGCCAAGACCGTTCAGGATAACGCGCAGAGGCTTCTGGCGAACCTTGTTGGCCATCTCGGCAATCTTGATAGCACCCTCAGCAGCAGCGAAAGACTCGTGACCAGCCAGGAAGGCGAAGCACTCAGTCTCCTCGCGGAGCAGACGAGCAGCCAGGTTACCGTGACCGATACCTACCTTACGATCGTCAGCAACAGAACCAGGGATGCAGAAGCTCTGCAGACCGATACCGATGGCCTCAGCAGCCTCAGCAGCTGTCTTCACACCCTTCTTAATGGCGATAGCAGCACCACAAACGTATGCCCACTTAGCGTTCTCGAAGCAGATCAGCTGAGTCTCCTCACACATCTGGTAAGGATCAATACCTGCCTTTTCACAAATCTCGTTGGCCTCCTCGATAGAGTTGATGCCATTCTCCTTCAGAGCAGCAAGAACCTGGTTGATACGGCGCTCCTGACTCTCAAACTGTACTTTTCTAATCATAGTCGTAT
>JAEEGF010603241.1_pt1 | contig 48352 bp, 36 predicted proteins | sample 9134171 | NCBI WGS metagenome assembly JAEEGF01 (sample SAMN16246542, study PRJNA631951) | gut metagenome | biome: gut microbiome; feature: rumen; material: AP-attached | host: Bos | place: Iran: Karaj | collected 2018-10
CCTTTTCGATATCTAATTCGCGCAGTGTGCCGCTCGCTTCTAACTGCACTTTCTTCATGGCACGCTTTGAGTCATTGAAGAGATAAACGTAGGTCTTCTTTCCACACTTTACGGCAAACACCTGACCGTTGTCCGCACTTGCCTCACATGGCACAAAACTACCATTACCGCTTTCGATCATTTCTTGATTGACCAAGGCTGGAGCACGAAAAAAGCGCTGCATATTGCGGTCGTCGAAATATTCCCACCACCAGCTCATTGGGGTTACTGGGGTTGGCGAGAACAAGCCATACCACAAACCACGACGGAAATCCATATCCATGCCATCAGCGAAATCATCGAAATTTTTCGACCAGTCCCACTCATAACCGAATTCGCCTATGATGTAAGGCTTTCCGAATTTCTGGGCATAATCTTTGATGGTCTTCGGAATGATAGTTGTTTGGTTGTAGATATGCTTCTGGTTGATATCCATATCAGCAATGGAGTTAAGACCTTCCAGATCTCGGTGTGAGATAGACGTTGTTACGATATGCTTGTAGGCATCAATGCTTTTGATGTAACGAGCCATGTGGGCGTGCCAGTCAACAATATCCTTTGCAGGGATAGGATGATTCTTGTCGCGGTACTGGATGTTGTCAATCTCATTGAAAAACTCCCACATGGCAATGGCCTCGCTGTAGCCCCAACGGGCCACGATGTAGCGCAGGCGGTTGCGATGAGCAGCCTTTGCCTCTTCGCTTACAAAGAATTCACCATTGGTGCGTACATCACCAGCTCCGATGCAGAGCATTATCTTTATCCCAAGTTTTTCACACAACTCGACTGTCTCGTCCAAACGCTTTACGGCACTAGGGTTGATGGGACCATCACATACCTCATAGCGAGTATTGTTGAAGTGGTCTTTTTTGTCTATCGGAAAGTTCCAACCGCACATCCATATACGAGTGAAATTTCCGCCGTTTTCCGCAAACTTCGGTAGCATAGCAGGATAGTTGAACCTGTCATGTTGTTCGTGCAACTTTTTGAAATACTTAGAGTCATCATTCGCTCTTGACTCCCAACAGATATTCTCACCGATGCCTCGGAAAGGAGTCCCATCATCATAGCGCAGGGTCCAATTGTCGGCAACATGCAGGAAACCGTGACCCTTGCCTTCTTTCACCTGAAGTTTGTACGATGGCGAGACGGATTCCATACCAGGCTGAGTATAGCGCAGTGTATAAGTGTGCTGTCCTGTGGCCTGTGGTGTGTATCTTACAGCCCAATGACTCGTCTTGTCTGATTCTCCTTCTACAAAGAATGCAGGCACCAAACTGTTCTTGCCATCCGGCGCAGTCACAATCATATCAAGACGAGCCTCTTCCTGTCTGTAGGGATTCTTCCACTCACCTTTCAGCTCCACGTCTATATCCATGCGCTCATAAAGAGCGCAGGACATAGATTGCGGATTGACTTTTATAATCTGGGCATCGGCTGTCGGGAACGTAAGAAGACCCATTGCCAACAATAATAGATTTCTCATCATCGCAGACTATTAATATTTAGGATTCTGTTCCAATGTGCCGTTTGAGTTCTCTATCTCTGAACGGAGCAGTGGCAGATAATAGTTTCTCTCGTAGAACACACGTGAGGCAACATCGACAACAGCATACGAGTATTTATCACCCGATTTGTTGATCTTCACTCCTTTCACGGGTTGATTCAATACGGTCATCGCATCTTTCCAGCGCAGAAGGTCCCAATAACGATGATCCTCAAAGGCAAGTTCTATCTGCCGTTCGTGCTTGACAGCATGGCGGAAGGTCTCGATAGTCGAGGCGTTGACAGCAGGAAGACTTACTGAAGCTCTGTCGCGCACCTTCTGCAGTGCTTCCTTTGCCGACATCACATATCCACTAGGAGCATTCTTAGGGCCAAAAGCTTCGTTCATGGCTTCGGCATAGTTGAGAAGGATTTCTGCATAACGGAAAGCCACCCAGTTGTGCTGCGCTGTCTGGCCCTGAATCAGGTTCAACCCGTCAGTGAGAAACTTCTTTAAATAGTAACCCGTAGGACTTGCGTTAGCATGAGCCATGTCATCGGTTTCACCAGGAGCCTGTGCGATGGTTCGTCCGTTCCACTGGCTGCCATTGGTTACAACGGAAGCCGCAAGACGTGGGTCGCGATTGACGTATGGATCGCTGGCATCAGGCATGCCGGTATATTCATACTGGCTTACGAGGTTCTCTGTCGGACAGACACCACTCTTGCCACCAGGGGTGGCGATTGGATAGTTGGCCTGTTCAAGACTGTTTGATGCTGCCCTGCGAACCAGGTAGATTGTCTCCGGACTTGTGAGCGATGTCTCACCCTTGAAGTAGTTTTCGTAACTTGAGTCCAGGTCATAGTGGATATCACCACATGCAAGGAATTCATTCGCAGCCTGTGCGGCACGCACCCACTTCGCATGGTCGTCTGTAGGATTATGCAGCGGACTTGCGGCATAGAGCAGTACGCGTGACTTGATAGCCAGCGCTGCACCCAGTGTGAAACGACCCTCACGGTCGGCGAAGTTGCTCCAGTCTTTAGCCAGCTTGTCCTTCCATGTGTCAATCTCTTTTACGATGTATTCCACACACTCGTCATAAGACGCACGGCTGATCATCTTGCCATCATTCTGCGACATCGTCTGCTCCACGATGGGCACACCACCATACATCTTGATCAGTTCAGCATAATAGTAGGCTCTGGCAATATGAGCTTCTGCGATATACCAGTCGAGCGACTGCAGATCGCGCTTGTAGTTCTCTGCGTCTGTCACCAGGTTGCGGTTCAGTTCGAGCAAAGCTTTCCCCTTGCCGTCAGCTACATAGTCGAGGAAGTAGTTGGCAGCACGAATGCCCTCATAGCAGTTGGTGTAGCAGTAGGATAGGGGATTGACATTGTCATTGACCATACCCTTATTGAAGTATATGACATTGGAAGAGGCAGATGTCTGCTGAGCTTCGTCCGACGCAGATGCAAAGATATTACCGTCTATGGCAGAATAGCCATAATGGATTGGTGAATAGAACGCATTGGCAAAAGCCCAGATGCTGCTTCTGCTGGTAGCCAATGTCTCATTGGTCTGGTTTGTATCTAGACTTGTGTCGAGGAAGTCTTCACACGACGACATTGAGATTGCCAATGCAGCCGCAATTAGAATATGATGTTTCATCTTTTTCATAATAGTTTAGAATGTTATACTTACTCCTGCATTGAATGACTTCATCATTGGATAGCGACTCACTACATTCTCAGGATCGATGTTGTAGTCCTTCAAGAGCGTACTGATCGTGAAAAGATTGTTTGCGTTGAGATATACGCGCAGATTCTCGATACCACTCTTCTTCAGCAACTCAGGGCAGAAGTTGTAACCAAGCTCTACCGTGCGAAGCTTGAGATAAGAAGCATCTTTCACCCAGAACGAACTGAGTTGATAGTTGTTCTCGTTGCTCTGTGTTGTCAGACGAGGATAGGTGGCGTTGGCTCGGTTGTCGATACCTTCTGTAGGATAGTATGCCCATGCACCCTTTGCGATGTCAAAGGCATTGCCATTGTCTACAAATGCCACAACCTGATCCCAGTTGTCAAGCAGGTTGGCGGACACACCGGCAGTTCCCTGGAACAGGACTTCAAGGTCGAAGCCTTTATAGCCCACCTTGCCACCAAAGCTGTAGTACCACTCAGGATACTCTGTACGGCCTACTGCTGTGACATCATTCTGGTCGATCACGTTGTTGCCATCGAGGTCCTTGTACTTGAGGTCACCAGGTTGTACGGTTCCGAATGCTGGGGTAATGTCACCAAGGAGATTGCCGTTGGCATCGAAATCGTTGATGTCGTAGAATCCGTCAGCGACAAGACCAATGAGTGCACCATAGGCACGGCCAGTCTTTGCACTGAAGGCATTGGCTGTAGGCACCTCCTGCATATCGTCGATACGGTTCTTGTTGTACGACATCATACCGTTCACACGATAGTCCACATCGCCACACTTACCTGTATAGACAGCAGAAAGGTCAACACCATAGCTTGTCATCTTGCCAAGGTTTGAGAAATAGTATTGCTTGCCATAGTAACCCATGAGGGAGTTGTCAATGGTCAGAATGTCGTAGCGCTTGTCAAGATATGCATCTATAGAGAGTTCGAGACCATGAAACAGCGTTGCATCAATGCCAAAGTCATACTTCATACTCTTTTCTGCATGTGCCTTCTCGTTTGGAATGAACATGGGCACGTAGGTAGTCTGCCAACTGCCCTGGTTTTTTCCTGTGTAGAATGAACCGATGTAGCTGTATGTGAAGAAGTCCTTGAAGAGGTAGCGACCTGAGGTGTTGAAGTTTGAGAGCACCCCTGTTGCTGACGACTCTGATGAGCCAGTAAGGCCTGCTGATGCACGTACCTTCAGATAGTTGACGATGTCATTATCCTTGAGGAAGTCCTCTTCACTGGCAATCCATGCCAGCGACAGTGCAGGATATGTGCTCCAACGATTGCCCTTAGCGTATGCGTCGTTGCCAAAACGTGAGAATGCCAGTTCGGCTACATATCGGTGGGCGTAGTCATAGTGCACAAAACCGTTCAGATTCAGTGTGTTGTACTTGTAGCGGTATGAGTCATGGCTTTCGCCTTTGTAGGACGACACGTTCCAGTTGAGCATTGCTGAGACGGCGTGCTTTCCGAATATACGGTCATAGCCGGCGGAGAACTGATACTGTTTCCAGTCCTGCAATCCGTTCGAGCCGTAGCCGCTTGCTGTGATCGATGTTGTCTCGTCAGTAGTGGTAGTAGCACCCTGATACCAACGTGCATAGTTGCGGGTCTTGCTATAGGCGCTGAGTGTGTAGTTGTAGAATGAAACCGACTGCTTCAGATACAAGCCTGGTGTCACCATGTCCAGACGCTCACGTACTGAGAAGTTGGTCTGCAGTGTACGTGCCTTGTATGACTGCCATCCCAAGGCATTTACTGAGGCATATGGGTTGTTTGGATAGACGGCTGTGCCCGAATAGTTGCCTTCCTCCACATTGTCGTACACATGATATATGTTGGAAGGATAGCGCGAGAGATCGGTGAAAAGCTGAGAGATGGAGTAGTTGGGACGCTTTGTGTTCTCAATACGTCCACCCATATCAAGTTTCACGTCGAAAATGTCGAGAACATTGAAGTCGAGGTTGGCACGAAGATTATACTTCGCATATCCCAGGTTCTTTGTCTGGTCAGTATTCGGAGCATTCAGTATACCAGTATTTTTCAGGTATCCCAGGTCGATATTGTAGCGTGCATTCTTTGAACCACCATTGAATATGATATCGCCATCCATAAACTGCCCACTGCTTTTAAGAGCCTCATCATACCAGTCAACATTTACGCCATTTCCATTCTTGTAGGCTGCCAGCTGGTCTGCAGAGTAGACTGGTGACCACATCATCCCGTTGTCGTTCGACACCGCCTGGTTATAAAGCGAAGCATAGTCGTAGGAGTTAAGAGACTTGTGGGTCAACGTAGGCATTTGTACACCAAAGCGCATACGTGCGTTGATGGTTGCCTTTCCATTCTCGCCACGCTTGGTCTCAATCAAGATCACACCATTGGCACCTTTCTCGCCATAGACGGCAAGTGCAGCAGCATCCTTGAGTACAGAGATGCTTTCAATTTCTGAAGGAGAAAGCCCTGACAGATACTGAGCGGTCACCTCAAATCCATCAACAAAGATCTTCGCTGTATTCCAACTGCCAATGCCAAAGCTACCCATGCCACGTACCAGATACTGGGCATTGTTCGATCCAAGTTCGCCAGTGCCTTCCTTGACGATCAAACCTGACAGTTTACCCACCAGGGTGTTGGTGAAGTTTGATGTAATGGTTTTATATAGATCGTCGCCTGTCACGGTAGAAGTTGAAGCCGTCGTGACATTCTCAGCCTTCAACTCTTCTGACGAAGTGTCGTTTTGGGCTTTTAGGGTTGCTGGAGCGAATGGCAGCAAACCTACGGCAACAGTTATAATTATCTTTTTCATATCATTTGTCTTTTTTGAATTTCAAATTTTCAATTCTCAATTTTCAATTTGAATTAGTATCCCGGGTTCTGGGTGATGGTTCCCTTGTTGATTTCCGACTGAGGGAATGGTTCCAGATACATGGCAGGACTCCAGAATGCTGTGTAGGCCACTGCGTCCCAATAGGTCTCAATCCAACTTGCGGCGTAGGGCCATGTGGCTTCGTCGGTATCCTTGATATTGAACTGAAGCATACGCATCTCACCACCGCAGATGCCCTTGTCGATGTCTGCGCGCTTCCAGTGCTTCACATCGAAATAGCGATGGTTTTCCTGGAAGAATTCTATTGCATCTTCACGCTGAATAGCTGCACGGAGTTTAGTCTGGTCGGTTTCTGTTATCGAAGGCAGACCTGCACGATTGTGTACAGCATTGAGATACTTCAAAGCATTTTGTGTGTCGCCTATCTCATTGTAAGCCTCAGCCAGATTCATATAGGTCTCAGCCAGACGGAAGATAGGTACCTCCAGCCATAGGCGTGAACCTGCCTTGTAGAAGAATTTTGTACGTTCACCACAACCCTTGTCACCGTCTATGGCATTAGGGAATACATCGCCCTTGCCTTTGTCGGCAGCATAGCCACCGCGGTTCCATCCTTGGTTTTGCCAGTTGTACTCGCCTGGGTTGTTCATCGCATCATGTCCTCCCCACTTGATGTCAGCCAATGCGCGGGCTTCGAGTTTTGCAATATTTGCAACCCAGTCCGAACCATCGCGTGGTGCTGTGTCACCTACCTTGGGCCAGTTCATATCTGTACCGTCAGCAGCATAATAGTTCTCGATGAAATTTGTCAGTACACCACTGCAGTCAGTGTCGTATCGGTTTACGGTCTGGTAGTTGGAACAGTTGATGAAGTTCACCATAGGGTCATTACCATCATTTCTGTCGTTCTTGTATGCTAAGATCATCTCACGGCTGCCTGGTGTAGAAGCGGCGGTAGCATAGTCGTCAAAAGCATTTGGATTAGGGCGTCCTTCGCCTGCGCCGCCGGTGTTGATGAGTTCCACCCCATTAGCCTTTGCCCAGTTCAGCACTGCAAGGTTGGCATCAATTGCCTGTTGCCAACGCTGCTTGTCGGCATTGCCGAAGCAGATAAGGTTGTTCAAGTCGCCATTGTCGAGGTAAGGAGTACTGCTATTGAACAATGGACGGGCTGCGAAAAGCAAAGTACGAGCCTTGATAGCGAGAACGGCTCCCTTTGTCATACGACCGGTATTGGCTCCGTCCCACTTATCAGGAACAAGACCGTAAGCTTCGTCACAGAGTTCGAGTATGTAATCGAGTGTACCCTGCAAGGTCTCGCGGCCTGCACTAAGATCATCACTTGCAACAAATGACTTCTCTACACGAGGCACACCACCATAGCGGTAGAACATTCCCATATAACGGTAAGCGATAAGAGCAGTGACCTCACCTTTGATGCTTGCCTTCTCAGCATCGCTCATGTCAGGTACGTTGTCAATATTCTCTTTTACAAGGAAACACTGGCGGATAAACTTCCAGTTGTTGCCGTAGTGGTCAGCACCGGCATCCGAACCGTCTGTGCCATTCACCGACAGACCTTGCTGCACGATGTTGTAACTGCCATGCCAGCTGTAGCCACGACCTATCTCTCCAGAAATAGCTCCCAAAGTACAGTGGCCGATACCCATACCACCAGGCCAACCATGACGCAGCACATTGCTGTAACATGTCATCAGGGCAGAGAAAGCATTCTTACTTGAGCTGTAAACAGCTTCTTGGTCTACAGTTCCTGTCGTATCAGGCTTTTCCAGGAACTCATTGCATGAGGTAAGCACCAGAGCTGAAGCTATGAGCAGACTTTTGATATTTATTTTCATATTTTGAATCTCCTATTTTTTAGAAACGGAAGCTAAGTCCTAATGTGAACACCTTCGTCAGAGGATAGATGTAAGCACTTCCATCGGTTGTTTCTGGATCAATACCATATTTAGAAAGGGCGTTCTTGAATGTAAATACGTTGTTAGCATTAGCATACACACGCAAACCTTCTATTATACGAGTCTTCTTGGAGAGGTCGAATGTGTAGCCAACCTCGATGTTCTTCAACTTGAAGTGGTTGGTTGACTTCACCCAGTAGTCGCTCTGCAGGAAGTTGTTGTGACCGGATGTCGCGTCATAGGTGGCACGTGGATAAGTTATCTCTTCGCCAGCAAGATATTTCTCTTGTGTCCAGCGACCATCATATTGCCACTTCCAGGCATTACCTGCCGACTTGAAGAATGGGATGGTGTAGCCGCTACTCAGATAGTACGAACCGTTAAGACTGCCAGTGAAGAGTAGGCGCAGGTCGAATCCCTTGTAAGCGATTTGGGCCTTGAGTCCGAAATGATACTCCGCATAGTTTGGCTTGCCGATAGGTGCACGGTCGTTCTGGTCAATCTTTCCATCACCGTCAAGGTCCTTGTAGCGTATGTCACCAAGGGTTGCCGCGTTGCCTGTGTAGGTGTTGTAAGGACGTGCGTCGAGTTCTTCCTGGGTGTTGAAGAGTCCATCGCTCTGCAGACCGAAACGCTGACCGATAGCATGACCTGTCTCGTTCATCCATGGGTAAGGATTGGACGCTTCAGCTTTGTAGATAATCTTATTCTTCGCATAGCTGATGTTACCACTGATGGTATAGAGCAGATGGCCTCTGCTCTCAGTCCAGTTGACAACAGTCTCGAAGCCATGGTTCTCGGTGATTCCCACATTTGCAGGAGGAACATCACCCGACGAGACGCCATAGATGGCTGGGATGGTTCCGAGGGTGGTAAGGATGTTGTCACGCTTCTCGTAGAACCAGTCGTAGTCAATGGAGAGGCGGTTTTTGAAGAACTTGGTCTCAACACCGACATCATACTTGCGGGCACGCTCCCATGTGATATCGGGATTGCCCAGACTGCCTTCCACAGCTCCGGCGAAATAAGTGTTCTGTACCGAACCGTTGCTGTTGCCAAGGTAGTATCCACTCTGGTTCAGATTGTAGGTGTTAGGCAGATAGTAGTAGCGACGGCTTCCGCCAAGTTGGTCGTTACCAACCTCTCCGTAGGATGCACGGATCTTCATAAAGGTGAGGATGTCGTTCTCAGGGAAGAACTTCTCGGCTGTTGGTACCCAACCTATAGACAGTGCAGGAAACAGACCGAATCGTTTGCCCTCACGGAACTGCTCCGTACCGTTGTAACCGGCGTTGATCTCTGCCATATATTTATTGTCATAGTTATAGGTCACACGCCCCACGAAACCCATGATTCCTGATGGTACATGGTATGAATCGTTAGGCATGGTGTATTTAGAAGCCTTGCCAAGGAACAATGCACCTACATTGTGCTTGCCAAACGAGCCTGCCCAGTCTACACTGGCATCGATATAGATCTTATTCCAGTTGGAATATCCGTAAGACTCGAAGTTGCCACCACCCATTGATCCTCCGAAGAAGTCGTAGACGTTTGGATCCTCGGCATTACGCTGAATGGTGTATGAAGGAATGGATGGGGTGAACTTCACCAGTCGGTTGTAGTTGTCCTGGTAAGACACAGTGGCATGGGCATTCAGTCCTGGCAGCAGGTAGTCCATCTTGTGGTTCAGACGGATGCTGTTGTCGAGCAAGCTGTTGAAAATGGTGTGCGAACCGCTGATAAGCAGGTTGTAGACGGCATTCTGGTTGCCGATGCTGCTGTTGGTCTTTGATGCGAGAGGATTCTGTGCCGAACCAGCAATGCCGGCAAAACCATTGATGAGGTGATTGTCCACAATGCCTGGACAGGTGAATGGGTTGCTGTCGTAGATATACTGCATGATGATCTTGTAGCGAGCCGACATGTCATAAGGTTCGGCATTGTTGCCGGGACCTGTGGTCTCACCAAACTGACCTGCTGAATTGATGGAGAGGGTAAGGTTCTTGGCAATGTTGATGTCGAAGTTGCTACGGAAATTGTAGCGGTTGAAGACCGACTGCGTGCTTGCCCCGTAGTAGGATACTGAATTGGTGATACCTTCCTGACGGAAATAACCAAACGAGACGAAGTACTTCACTCTGTCTGTACCACCCGACACGTTGATGTTGGCCTGATACTGGGGGGCTGCCCTGTTGAACTGCTCTTTATACAGGTCGTGCGAACCGTAGTAGATGGCTGGCGATGCATTGAGCGCAGCCTTCTGCTCAGACGTGAGATTCATGGCTTCTACCTCCTGTGGGGTGAAGTCGCGATTGTTCTTGAACTTCCACAGGTCGTAGTCATCATATATGTATGAGGAGAGCGACTCCTTGCCCGGGAAACCGTTCTGCTCATTGCGGATAGCCTCGTTGCGAAAGAGTGCATACTCATATGATGTCACCCCCTTCTGGAGTGTGGTTGCCTTTGTCACACCGTAGTTGGCTGAAAAATTGATGGTAGGTTTGCCGGTTGAACCGCGCTTTGTGGTGACGATGATCACACCGTTAGCACCACGCACACCGTATACAGCGGTCGAGGAAGCATCTTTCAGGATACTTATGCCCTGAATCTCATTAGCATCCATGGCATTGAATTCGGCCATTGCCTGCTCTGTAGACTGCTCCACGCCATCAATGATGATAAGTGGTGCACTCGAACCATAAGTAGACACACCACGGATGTGCAGGTTCGCATCATTTCGGCCTGGCTCACCAGAACTTTGAAGTCCAGAGATACCTGCAGCAGTGCCAAGAAGAGCTGTTGATACATTTGCCACAGGAGTAGACAGAATCTCGCTTCCGTTGACGGAAGATATAGCGCCTGTCACATTCACCTTCTTCTGTTTGGCGAATGCAGTCACAACGACCTCATCCATCACCTTTGCGTCTGGGATAAGTGTAACGTTTGCTATTTGTTGATTATCCAGAACAGATCGTTCCGTGCTCTGGTAGCCAATATAACTAAACACTAACACTACAGTTGATTTAGGAACATTCAGTTGATAATGTCCGTCTACATCAGTTATCACACCGTTAGTCGTTCCCTTCTGGATGACGGTGGCTCCTATCAGAGGCTCGCCGTTTTCGTCCAGAACAAGACCACTGACAGCCCTTGTTTGTGCCAAAATCGTTGAGGACAGTGTTCCTGATACGAAGAATACTATTATCGCCAGGATTGTCTTAAGTGTTTTGTTCATCATGATTTTTGTTTTTATTTTATTCTTATATTTTCAGGTAATGAGTACATATCAGGCAGATCTTTGCTGAAGAATGTACGTTTGTCCGAATACATCTTGCGGAAGTTGTCTTCTGAAGGATGACCAGGGTAAACGCTGAAGTAGTGCTTGTCCGACTCGTTATTTCCTACATATTTGTTGCGCCACATGACAACCATCGAGATGCGTTTGTCCTTAGCCGGCTCCAATACCGAGTAGGTCCAGTAGTCAGCACGGGTAAACGACTCTACACCGTCTTCTGTCACACCACATGGCTTGCGTTTCTCCAAAGATATCTCTGTGGCTATGCGAAGGTAGTTGGAAAATGAAGCAGGATTCTCGCCATGATAGCAGTCCATGCCTACGAAGTCTACATAATCGTCCCCAGGCCAACGGTAGAGCAGACGGTTGCGGATGGTTTGGTCGTCATACCAGCTATCCAGCTGTGGCGATACGGCATAGAGAAGGTTGTGCACTCCCTTGGTGTCGCGCAGGTATTTCACCATCATCCGCCAGAACTCTATGAACTCGGTCTCCGTGGTGCATGACGAACCCCACCATGACCATCCCTGAGTGTGCTCGTGGAGCGGACGGAAAATCACCGGCACGAGGTCTCCCTTGGAGTCTTTGAGGTTGAGGCAGAAATCCGCCAGCCGGTCGAGCCATGTAAGGAACTTCTCACGTGTGGCATTGCCTGCAGTCAGGATGCTCTTTACGACATCGTTGTGCGTGTTGTCCCAGGAGTCGCCGCCAGTGAGAGGGTTGTTGAGGTGGGCACAGGCCATGATGACCTCTCCGCGCTCCCTTGCCTCAAGGATCACTCGCCGACGAATGGCATTCTCCTCACTGTCGTAGCGGTTGTCCATGATAGGGCCGAAGTCTACGCTGAACACACCAGGATAGTCGCCACACACAGCCTTGGTGTCTGAGCCACCTGGCTCATTGTACCAGTATCGTCCATACCACAGGTCGTCGTGATGACCAAATATGAATCCCTTGTCTGCAATGGTCCATAGGTTTGCCAGCAGAGCCTTTGTCTTGTCTGTAGCCTGCTTATCTACGATCGACAGTTCTTCAAACATGATCGTACTTCCACTCTGCACCACCTTCACGGATTGTGAAAAGTAGCGGTCTTTTTTGTCACTTGCGGTGATAGTTGCTGTGCGCGACTCCTTCGCCGTGTTGGCTGCTACATCAAACAACACCGTGGTAGCCTTTGGTGTAGTGCCTTCCTTCTGCTTCAGCCAGTCTGCATCGACAGCAATCGTATAGTCGAGGTTGGTCTCAACCTTCAACTCTATCTGTGTCGCACTTGCGTCAAGAGTTGTGGCAGGACTGACCGAAAGCCTAAGATAACGCGTATCGGAAGGCTCAGGCTCCTCACTTTCGTCGCCTCCACAACTGCAACAGCCTATTCCTAGCAATACTGTGACAAACGGCATCATGATACTTAACAAGAAATGTCTCATAGCCTGCTATTTTGCCATTTCGCTATGTCCCTCTACTGGGGCATCTGAACTCTTATGCATCATCCAGAATGTGTTGCGGATATTGTCCACCATCCAACGGGTGTCAGGCCAGTTCCAGTCAATCACTTCCTCTGTCACATGTTCGCGCATGAAGGCACAGTCACTGATGGTAATATCTTTGGTGCTGAAGGTGTAGGTGCCTGCTGAAAGAAATTTCACCACATACAATTCATGGGCATAATCTGTGTCGCCTATGGCATACACATGGATGTTTCCTTCAGCATCCTTTGCCCAACGGCTTGCACCAGTAGGGAAGATACGATAGAAGGAATTCACATCGTATGTGTTGTTGTAAACATAGTTGGCATACGCCCCGTTGTCACCGGCGAGGTTCACTGTCGTGCCACGGGTCAGGCCCGTCTCTGGGTCAGCCTCAGTCAGCATGAAACTGAGTGTGTTGTCCATCTCGTCGTTGTGGGTGTAGCCTTCCCCCCAATGCCAACTCTTGTCCATATCGGTCGACAAGACGATAGCATCGGTCCATCCTCCAATGATAACCATAGAACTCTGTGGAGCACTTGCATCCAGAATTCCTGGAATAGGAGCGTGGACATAAGTGCCTTCTAATGGGTCGGTAAACTGTTCGTAGTCCACCGTGTACACGCGTGTCTCGCCATTATAGGCGGTGACGGTGATCTTAGTGCTACCACTGCTTAGGTCGATATAGTCTCCTGCGTGAACAGACGACTTTGGGCAGTATTCGCTCTTGGGGAACTTGAAGTCCACGGCATCGACCTTCACCTTCGACATGTCCAGTCCACCGGTGATAAGACTCACGTGAATAGTTCCTACTCCATCATTGCGCCAGTCGTTAGTGATGATGGCGCTACCAATCTGCGATTCAAGACGGAAATTTACAGGTGTTCGTTCCCTTGTCCATGGATCGACTAATGGCTCCGTGTTGCGTTCATCCTCTGAGCATGCCACAAATGAGCAAACTGCCAAAAGCATAAACACATAGAATTCTAGTCTTTTAAACATAAGGTATAAATTTAGATTAATAATAATATATTGAATTCTTTCTTATTCCTTATTTCATCGGTCAGCATCTGTAATAAATGGAGCATTTGCATTGATGATACCCAACAAGCGTTCCACAGATGTGGCACTTGTCAAACCATCGCGACCTGTGTTCATGCAATAGTCCACAAGCTTATCTACTGTCGACTCAGCCACATGCAGACGGGTATCGCTCGAAGCGTAATAGAGGTAAACCTTACCATCTTTGTCTGCAATCCAACCGTTGGAGAAGAGCACATTCGACACATCGCCCACGCGTTCATCACCCAATGGTGCAAGCGCGTGACCTGCTGGTTCTGCAATGACGCGAGTAGGATCATCCAATGCTGTCATATAGCAATAAAGCACATAACGTAGACCTGCTGCACAGCCTCTTACACCGTGAGCGAGGTGCAACCAACCTGAATTGGTCTTTATTGGATGAGGGCCTTCTCCATTCTTCACCTCCTTTATAGTGTGATAGTATCTGTGTTCAATAATTGTCTCTTCGCCGATCTCAGCCTGGGTCATATCGTCAACTAGTGCCCAGCCAATGCCACCGCCCGATCCCGCATCGATGAATCCATCCTGTGGGCGTGTATAAAGGGCATAATGGCATTTACAATTTGGCAATTTGCCATCTACGATTTTTCCGTTTTCATCGGTGTAGACGAATTCTGGATGCAACACGACATTTCTCTGCTGCGAGCGTGACTTGATGTTTGGCAGACGCTCCCAGTTCACCAGGTCTTTGGTGCGTACCACTCCGGCTGCTGCTACTGCTGCCGACAAATCACCGGTAGCGGCGTCGGGGTCATGGTCTTCTGTACAGAAAATTCCATACAACCAACCGTCTTCGTGAGCAGTGAGTCGCATGTCATACACATTTGTTGATTCCGTACCAGGAATCTGTGGAAGTGCTATTGGCTTTCCTGTGAATCTGAAACCATCAACAGGACTATCGCTTTGTGCTACGGCAAAGAATGACTTGCGGTCGTTTCCTTCTACACGCACAAGAAGGGTGTATTTGCCCTGCCACATTATTGCTCCGGCATTGAATGTGCCATTTATACCAAATCGTTCCAATAGAGCGGGATTGGTCTCTGGGTTAAGGTCATAACGCCAGTAGAGAGGAGCATGGTCGCCCGTCAAAACAGGATTCTTGTACCTGGTCCAGACACCATTACTCCATGAAGGTTCATTCTTCTGTGATATGAGTTGCTCATGCCGCATTCTCATATCCGACAATGTCTTTTCGAAATCTAACATAGTAATTATTTATCTTAATTGTATCAAAGTCAAAACAAGATTCGTCCTGTCATATTAAAAATCTTAATCTGATTATATCGTTTTGACAATTTATCGCCTCGTCTATGAGGCTCCTCAATTGTCAAATTGTAAATGAAAGAACGGGGAGGGTCTTCTTACCAGAACACCGCATACACCACCCCGCATGCCATCACAAGCAAGGCCGCATAGTTGAAATAATTGGAGTGTGCAGGTTGACGGTATGAATCCGCAATTTCTTTCCGGAGTGTTTTGAACGAGAACACCGTCGTTTCGAGTTTTACCTCTTCAGGTGCCGGCGAGAATAGACTGGTCAAGTAGGTGACGATAGCACTGACGGTAAACAAAATCGGAACCACCAGCAAGAAGTGCAGACCTGGGAGGATGCTTTCCTTCAACAAAATAGTAAGAATGGCCATCACCAGTCCGCCGAGCAATCCTACGAAGGCTCCATTAGCATTCACGCGTTTGCTGAAAACACCCATGAGGAATGTGGCTACGATAGGGGGAGCGAGATATGAAAGCATCTCCTGATAGTATTTCAACAGCGAACCGAATCGTCCAATATTTGGTGCCCAAAGGGCTGCTATAATGATGATGATGCATGACACCATCTTACCTACTTGCACAAGTTTCTTGGAAGAGGCCTTCTTGTCAATCTTTGCATAGAAATCCATAGTGAAGAGCGTGCTCGTGGAATTCAGAATGGCACTGAGGGTGGAGGTGAGTGCCGAGAGCAGTGCTGCAAGCATAATGCCGAGAAGTCCTGTAGGGATGAGCTGCAACACCATGTTCGGATACACCATATCGGGTTTCTCGAGTCCAGGGAACAGATAGCGAGCTATCACTCCTGGTATGGCAATAATAAATAATGTGCACAAGGTGAGGAAACCTGCAAAAAGCACTCCTTTGCGACCTTCGTCGATGGTCTTGCTGCTAAGCACTCGTTGCACAAGGGTTTGGTTGTTTGCCCAAAAGTAAAGACCGGTTATCGGCATTCCGATGAAAAGTCCGAGCCATGGCGTTGCATTATCGTCGAGTGGGCGGATGAGTCGCACCAGCTGATTGTGTTCGTTAAAGAGTTGTACGAAATAGTCGCCACCGCGCTGAACACAGAAGATGGTGAGCATCACTGAACCTGCAATGAGGATAATGGCCTGGATAATCTCTGCACTTATAGCAGAAGACAGACCTCCCGGAATGGTGTAGCTTGCACATAGCAACGCAAATATCACTATCACCATGTTGATATCAGCCTCAGGATAGACAAGCCTTATTATCAGCGCCGCAGCATAGAGCGCTCCTGCAGCATCTAGGAAAATATTGCCAATAATACAGATAAAAGAGAAGTAATAACGCGAGCGTGAATCAAATCGCTTCTCCAGGAACTCTGGGATCGTGAAGATGCCACTGCGAATGTAGAGCGGCAACAGCACAATGGCAAAGAATATCATTACCACAACTCCACCTGTGAGGTTGTAATTGAAAACTGCAAGCCCAGTGTGATAAGCATCGCCACTTTGACCAATTAGTGTCGTTGAAGAGATGCTCGCTGCAAAGAGCGAAAGACCAACAATCCACCAAGGCATGCTTCTGCCGGCAAGGAAGTAGGACTGTGAGTCCTGACTCTTACCATTGCGTAACCCCCACCATATTATAAATGCAATATAGAGGATAACAATGACCAAATCAATTGAATTAATAGTAATATTTTGCATATAAAATTTCGGTTTTCGGATGCAAAATTACATAAATATCTGATAATAAGACTTCAAAAACACCTTCAATTATTGTACTTTTTTGAAAAACATATTGTATTATAAATTATTTTTCATAATTTTGCAACGTTTATTTCAAAATAGTAGAATTATGAAAGAGTTGCAGAAAGAAATTGTACCCATTGTCGATGAAGATTTGTTTATTGTGTTGAACCATCCAAATGCAGAGTTCAACTATCCTGTTCATTATCATGCTGAATACGAGATAAACCTTGTCATTGGAACAAGTGGAGAGCGTATTGTTGGAGATTCGCTCACGACTTTCACTGACCTCGACTTGGCAATGATTGGCCCGAATGTTGGCCATGCATGGCGCGGACATGAGGTTCAAGGCAACCATGTCATCACCATTCAGTTTGCCGACACCCTTGTAAATATGCCGATAATGCATAAACGGCTGTTCCGCCCCATCAAGCAACTGCTGTCAGATGCAAAGAGGGGTATATGCTTCCCTCGTCCCGTTCAAGAATCGCTAAAAGAGAAAATTCTTCAACTCACCAGCATGCATGGCTTCCAGACCGTACTACTGTTCTTCTCCATCCTCTACGAGATGGCCACCTCAGAGCGCTACGCCATAGTGTCTAGCCATTATGACACTTCCGGTACACTACAGACAACCAAGAGCCTTCGCATAGCGAAGGTCTGCGACTATCTTGAGGAGAACTTCAAAGAAAACATCTCACTCAATGAAGTGGCGTCGCTGTTAGGAATGTCCGAATCAGCTTTTTCACATTTCTTCAAGAGCAAGACCGGCATGACATTCACTGAACACCTTAATGATATGCGTATAGCACGCGCGTGTCAACTATTGTCAGAAACTGACGACACCATAGCAGAGATATGCTTCAACAGTGGCTTCAATAATCTTTCCAACTTCATCAGGATGTTCAAAAAACGTAAGGGTATGACTCCCAACAGCTACCGCGACTACATTGACCGTATGCTGATAAAATACTAAAAAGATGTGGACATAATGGCTAATTGACTTGAATCGAATTAAATCTGACTGAAAGTCAACTAGTTAAACATGTTTAAAGAGTAAATTCTGACATAATTTTCTCTTCGCAATATCCCTTATTCTGCGTATATTTGCAACGTGAGGAGCGAAAGTCACTGTAAGTTAGCAAGAGGTTTTTTCGTGATACGAAAAACTCTTGAACACTTGGGGCAAGTGTTGATGACTGAGTACTCGCAGGCTCGCACCTCTTATATTAAACATTAATTGTATTTAATTATGCAGGATAACACAAAGGGAAAGAGAATTATGAGGCGCAGGGGAAGACCCCGCAAGTCAGAAACAGAGAGTTCGACTGTCAGGAAGCCGAGAGCTTTGAAACTTTCGGACGAAGAAGAAAAGTACATCGCGGGCAATGCCTTGAAGTGCCGAATGAACTTCAGTGAGTATTGCCGCAAGGTGCTGATGAACTATAAGCCTAACGTGCCAGACACTAAGTTCAAGGACGAATTGTTTGCTGCCCGTAAAGACATCGTGAATTTTATCAACAACATCAAGGGACTCAAAATGGGGAGTGAGGAACGGAAGGAGTTTCTCAAGTCGATGCCCGTGATTCAACAGTGGTGGAAGAAACTGTTTCCAATGATTGAGTTTCTCGACAAAAAGATAGAAAGGGGGTAAGCGATGATAGCAAGAGCAAGAGCCGTGGCGCACGGCAGCGCCTATACGACGTATGCAACACTGAAAAAGGATGCAGAGTTTGTCTGCTGTGAAAATATGGCAGGGGATATGACCGCTGCTGTAACGGATGATGACCTGGACAATATCTGGCTGCAGTTCAAGTATGCTGGAGAGAACCATATTGCCAAGGGCAAGCCCGTAATCAGAACCCTGATAGCGATGGAGGTTTCTCCCGCTAAGGAAGAGTCGAAAGACTGGACGCTAGAGCAATGGAAGTGGTTTGCTCATAGGTTCATTGAAGAAATGGATAAGATTGAGTTTAGAGATAAAAATGGAAAAGTGTCGTCAAAACGGATGGACTTGACCCATAGCAAATGGATTGCCATGATGCACCATGATGCTAAGAACGGGATTCCACATCTGCATTTCATGGTGTCGCGTTTCACTGTTGATGGCAGGATCAATGACTCCAATCTCATAGGGTTGAAGGCAACAATGGCAGCAAACAGTATCAACCAGAGTTTAGGCTGGAAGCAATCACGGGAGATCAGCGAGGAACACAAGGCTGAGATTAAGGATGCCCTCTTTGACATTCTGAGGATGATGAACCGCTTCGACTGGGATGTTTTTCGCCAAAAGATAAAGGAACGTGGCTATTCTACCGAGCTCAAAAAAGATAGTAATGGCGAGGTCGTAGGCTATAGAATCAAACGAGGCAACTCAAAGTATATTGCCTCGGAGATAGGCAGACAGCTTACAGCCAGCAGAATAGAGGCCACATGGAAACGGCTACATAAGGAGATTGACGATGAAGCTGCCAAGAGAAAGGCAGAAGAACAGCTTGCAAAGAAATCCTATGCTGAGCGGCATCACTTTACTTGTGCCCCCATCAATGCTGATACGAAGAAAGAGCATTTTGAGTTTGACCGCAGTGTTGCTGAAGGCAAGGAGCCTGAGCACTTCACCTTTGACGTCTCTGAGAATCTCGTTGATGCCATGTGCAGTACCTTCAAAGCTCTCGAAGGCGAGTTTGAGTTTGTGTTCGAACAAGTAATAGAGACTTCGCTCTTCATATTCTTTGAACTGATGAGCGTCCCTGGTGGCTCTGGGTATTCTTCAGGCAGCTGCGGTGGAAGCAACAATGACCTGCCTCACAAGAAGAAGGACGATGACGACGAATTGCTGCGTGCCATGCGTATCGCCAAGACCGTTGCACGCAGTTGTCCGCGCAAGGTCATTCGTCATGGTTATGGAAGATAATAATATAATTATGTAAAAGTGCAAATATATAATGAAAAAATATAAAGATGCAGAAAGCCTGTTCGACAATGAAGAGGATCAAGACGAGAAGAATACGGCAATAATTGGTACGTTTCAAAATGAGAACATGCCAACTTCTGCCGAGAACGACTCCACGCTTAGTATTGACTATCTGGAGAGAATTCTTCAGATACAGCGGAACTTTAGCAATCATCAGGAACAGAATGAGAAGCTAATGAATGCCCTGAATGGACTGGTGAAGCGCCTGGAAGAATGCAAGGATATAAAAGTAAGCCTTTCTGAAGATGACAAGAATCTGTTGTCTGTCCTTCCTATAACCATCAACAAGCATGTTGCCATAACAGTAAGGGAGGCTGGACAGAAGGTAAAAGAGGACATAGACAAGCACACCGAATCCACGATGAAATCTATCACAGAAGTATGTGATATAAAGACAAAGGAAGCAATGGGGTTGCTTAACAACGGCAAAGGCATCTATCTTTCATAGTGGAACTTCTGGGCAATGATTGTAATGACAATAATCAGTGTAGGCTATGCCATATACACTGCATTCAACAGATGCCTATGGGATGAGTTATGGGAGAGACTGTGGTTTCCATTATTAGTATTATTGTTCTTGGGTTGTTCTATTGGCTTGATAGTTTGGCTCAATCTCAGAGAGAACAGAATACCGAAGTATTAAAATTCCTCATCTGCAAAATCTAAGGAGCAGAAGAGCTAAAATGTAATTTCCACGCCAAAAACACGCCAATTATCGACATAAAAGAAATCCAAACTACTGATAATCAGTGGTTTGGATTTTCTTTTGGTCGGGATTACTGGACTCGAACCAGCGACCTCGCGCCCCCCAGACGTGTGCGCTACCAACTGCGCTAAATCCCGATCTGCTGTTAGCGAGTGCAAAAGTACATACTATTTATGAAATATCCAAATTTTTTGCCAAGAAAAAAACATCGTATCTTAAATAAACCAAATTATTTTGGTTTTTCTCGTTCTTTGCGCTACCTTTGTATATTGTAAAACAGGAATAATTTTTGATATTACGGAAATATGCTATATACTCTGAATGCCCCCGGGCTTCTGAAGACAACAATTGAGCTGCCTGCCTCGAAAAGCATCAGCAACCGCTCGCTGATTATCCACGCGCTGGCCGGCGGGAAAATATTACCACAAAACCTTTCTGACTGCGACGACACGGATGTGATTGTCAAGGCCATGCGCGACATGCCGGAGGTGATCGACATCAAGGCGGCAGGCACGGCCATGCGCTTCATGACGGCTTATCTGGCGGTACAGAAGGGCTCGCACGTGCTGACGGGTACGGAGCGCATGAAGCACCGTCCGATACGCATCCTGGTGGACGCCTTGCGGCAGCTGGGCGCCAAGATCGGCTATGAGGGCGAGGAGGGCTATCCCCCGCTGCGCATCGAGGGACGGCGGCTGAGGGGCGGCTCGCTGGAGGTGCCGGGCAACATGAGCTCGCAGTATATCTCGGCGCTGCTGATGATCGGTCCGGCGCTGAAGGACGGTCTGGAGCTGAAGCTGACGGGCAAGATTATCTCGCGCCCGTATATCGATATGACGTGCCACATCATGCATTGCTACGGGGCGAAGGTGGAATGGACAGACTTCGACACCATCAAGGTGGAGCCGCAGCCCTACACGGAGCGGGAGTACCTGATAGAGAACGACTGGAGCGCATCGTCGTACTGGTATGAGATGCTGCTGCTGAACGACAATCCCGACTCGGAGATCAGGATGACGGGACTCTCGGACGGCAGCCGCCAGGGCGACTCATCGGTGCGCTACATCTTCAGCCTGCTGGGAATCAAGACGACCTTCGACGAGCACGAGGGGAACGAGCCCGCTACGATTACCATCAAGCGCACGCGCAGGCCGCTACCCAGGCTGGAATACGACTTCAGCAACTCGCCCGACCTGGCGCAGACGTTCGTCGTGGCATGCGCGCTGATGAACACCCAGTTCCACTTCACGGGGCTTGCCACGCTGAAAATCAAGGAGACGGACCGCATAGAGGCGCTGAAGAAGGAAATGAGGAAGCTGGGGTATGTGATCAGGAGCATCGACGACTGTGAGCTGGTGTGGACGGGCGAGCGTTGTCTGCCAGATGCCGACCCGGTGATAGAGACCTACGACGACCACCGCATGGCGATGGCGTTTGCGCCGGCAGCCCTGAAGATTGCAAACCTGCGCATCAACAACCCGCTGGTGGTGAGCAAGTCGTACCCGCAGTTCTGGGACCACATGCGCCAGGCGGGTTTTGAGATCAGCGAGGAGTGAACGGCAAACTTTCTGTGTACCGCAATTTTATATGGTTTATCTCGTTATTATATTAATAGGTCTGGGCATCATCGTCGGGATGTTCACGTTCCTCACGCACAAGGAGGGCGACGACACGGTGGTACAGCCGGGCGACGCCTGCGCCACCTGCGACGGCACGAACACGAAGTGCGAGCAGGAGTGCATGATGGAGGCGGCGACGAAGGAAATAGAGTATTTCGACGACGAGGAGCTGGACAGCTACCGCGGCAGGCCGTCGGACGGATATACGGACGGCGAGGCGGAGGAGTTTCGCGAGGTGATGTACAGCATGCGCCAGGAGGAGGTGAAAGACTGGAACCGCAGCCTCATCCTGCGCGGCATCAGCCTGCCCGACCAGCTGAAGGACGAGATGATTCTACTGATGGAGAGCTAAGAATATGAAAGGCGACGAGACATTGAGAAGATGCTACGGGCGCAGCACGCAGAGGCGTGTTGCCAGGGCCCTGCGCGTGCTTCCGATGATTATCGTCATAGGCGCGGCAGCCGTGATTATGGCGGCATGCTCGACCGCGAAGAACACGGCGCGCACCCGCTGGTGGCACTCGTTCAACGCGAAATACAACACCTACTACAACGGAGCGGTGGCATATATCGACGGAGCGCTGGAGAAGGAGAACGGCAACAAGGACAACTTTACCGAGATGATTCCGCTCTACACCGTCGGCAACAAAGGCAGCAAGGAGATTGGCAAAGGCAACTTCGAGCGCGCCATAGAGAAATGCGAGAAGGCCATCAAGCTGCACAGCATCAAGCACAAGCCCGAATGGACGAAGAACCGCAAGAAGACGGAGCGCGACATAGAGTGGCTGAGCCGCCTGGAGTACAACCCGTTCCTCTGGAAGGCGTGGCTGCTGATGGGGCGCTCGCAGTTCATGGAGGGCGAGTTCGAGCAGGCCGCCATCACCTTCGCCTATATGAGCCGCCTGTACCAGACGCAGCCCGCCATCTACGGCAAGGCGCGCGCCTGGCTGGCAAAATGCTATATCGAGAACGACAGCCCCTACGACGCCGAGGACGTGATCACGAAGATGAGCCGCGACTCGATGGACTGGCGGGCGGTGAAGGAGTGGGACTACACGTATGCCGACTATTACCTGCACCAGAAGAAGTTCGACGAGGCGGTGCCCTACCTGCGCAAGGTTATCAAGCACGAGATGCGCCGCAAGCAGAAGGCGCGCGAGTGGTATCTGCTCGGGCAGATCTATGCGGCACAGGGCAAGCGCGACGAGGCATACAAGGCGTTCAAGCACGTGATACGGCTGAACCCGCCCTACGAGATTGAGTTCAACGCCCGCATCTCGATGACCGAGGTGATGGCTGGCAGCAGGGCGCGGCAGATGATAGGCAAGCTGAAGCGTATGGCCGCCAACGACAACAACAAGGACTATCTCGACCAGGTGTACTACGCCATCGGCAACATCTACCTGGCACAGAAAGACACGGCGAGCGCCATTGCCGCCTACGAGAAAGGCAACGAGAAAGGCACCCGCAGCGGCATCGAGAAGGGTGTGCTGCTGTTGCATCTGGGCGACCTGTACTGGCAGAAGGAGAAGTTCAGCGACGCAGGACGATGCTACGGTCAGGCCATCGGTCTGCTGGACCAGGACCGCGACGACTATGAGCAGCTGGCGAAACGCTCGAAGATTCTGGACGAGCTGACGCCACATACCGAGTCGATTCACCTGCAGGACTCGCTGCAGGCGCTGGCGAAGATGAGCGAGAAAGACCGCAACGCCGCCATCGACCGCGTGATTGAGGCGCTGAAGAAAAAAGAGAAGGAGGAGCGCGAAAAGGAGGCCGAACTGTATGCCGAGCAGCAGATGCAACGCAACGGCGGCGGCAACACGGGAGCACGCCAGAACACGCCCCAGCAACAAAACCGAAACAACACGCAGAAGGCCACGTGGTACTTCTACAACCCGATAGCCGTCGGACAAGGTAAGGCGACGTTCCAGAAACTGTGGGGAAAGCGCGAGAACGAGGACAACTGGCGGCGCGTGAACAAGTCGGTGGTGGCTTCGGCAACGGGCTCCGACGGAACGGACAACGACGACCTGACGCCCGAGCAGGCCGACTCGATAGCGCAGGCGATGGCCATCCAGGACTCGCTGGCAAACGTGACCGACAGCGCCCAGAACGACCCGCACAAACGCGAGTACTACCTGGCGCAGATTCCCTTTACCGAGGAACAGGTGGCAGCCAGCAACGAGATGATCAAGGACGGACTCTTCAACGCGGGAGTCATCTTCAAGGACAAGCTGGACAACCTGCGGCTCAGCGAGCGTCACCTGCGCAGGCTTACCGACCAGTACGGCGAGTTCCAGAAGATGGACGACGTATACTACCACCTCTACCTGCTCTACGCCCGCAAGGGGGATATGGCGCAGGCGAACACGTGGCTGGCGAAACTGCAGAAACAATATCCTGAGAGCCAGTGGACAACGCTGCTCTCCGACCCGTACTACGTGGAGAACGCCCGCTTCGGCGAGCACATGGAGGACTCGCTCTACGCGGCGACCTACGAGGCATTCAAGGCCGACCGGATGGGCGAGGTGAGGCAGAACACGGAACTGTCGAGGACGCGCTTCCCATTAGGCGCCAACCGCGATAAGTTCATCTTCATCGGCGGACTGACCAAGCTGAACAACGGCGACAGCGACGGATGCCTGAAGGACATGAACGAGGTGGTGGAGAAATTCCCCGACAGCCGCATCAGCGAACTGGCGGGCATGATTATCAACGGCGTGCAGGCAGGACGCAAGCTGCAGGGCGGCAAGTTCGACATGGGCGACGTGTGGAGCCGCCGGGCAATGGTGATGAGCGACAGCGACTCGATAGCCGCCGTAGAGCTGAGCGCCGAGCACGACATCCCGTTCGTCTTCATGATTGCCTACCAGCCCGACAGCCTCAACGAAAACCAGCTGCTCTTCGAGCTGGCACGCTACAACTTCACCAACTTCCTCGTGAGAAACTTCGACCTCGAGATTGAGGAGGTGGGCGGACTGCACCGCATGCAGGTGAAGGGATTCCTGAACTACGACGAGGCGCTGCAATACGCCCGGATGCTGTACAAGCAGGAGAAACTGCGGCAGCTGATGGGCAAATGCCGAACGTTCATCGTCAGCGAGAAGAACGTGGAACTTCTGGGCAACCAGTTCAGCTACGACGACTACGGGAAATTCTTCGACGAGGAGCTGGCGCCCATCAAGATCAGGGAGGACCTGCTGCTGCTCGACCCGGCAGAGATTCTGTACCAGATCAAGCCCGAGACGCTGAACCCGCGCTTGCCCGACCTGAAGCTGAACATCCCGCCGGTGAAGGTGGAGACGCCCAAGGACCCGAAGAAACCCGACCCGAAGGACGCGAAGAAACCTGACGCAAAGGACACAAAGAAGCCTGAGCAGAAGAAACAGGAGGTGCCCGACGAGAACGACGAGTACTACGAGCTGGAGGGATTCTGAGTTATTGACCATTAAGAAGTTAGAAAACGATATGAGCAACGGAAAACTACTTTGGGTAGACGACGAGATAGAATTGCTGAAGGCGCACATTCTGTTCCTGAACAGCAAGGGCTACGACGTCGTTACCGTCAGCAACGGAACGGACGCCATCGAACAATGCCAGCAGCAGACCTTCGACCTGATTCTGCTCGACGAGATGATGCCGGGCATCACCGGACTGGAGACGCTGCAGCGCATCAAGGAGATATCGCCCGCCACGCCCGTCGTGATGGTGACGAAGAGCGAGGAGGAGGACATCATGAACCAGGCCATCGGACAGAAGATTGCCGACTACCTGATCAAGCCCGTGAACCCCAACCAGATTCTGCTGACACTCAAGAAAAACATCCACCAGAAGGAAATTGTCACCGAGGTGACCCAGACGGGCTACCAGCAGAACTTCATGGACATCTCGATGCAGATACAGGACTGCCGCACGTTCGACGACTGGAAGAACATCTACCGCCGGCTGGTGCATTGGGAACTGGAGCTGAGCAGCACGGAGAGCAGCATGACCGAGATTCTCGCCACACAAAAGGAGGAGGCCAACAAATGCTTCGCCAAGTTTGTAAAGGAGAACTACATGAACTGGGTGATGCCCTCCAGAACTGCCGGAGGTCCCTTTACGGCAACTGCCGACGACGGCCGCCCGCTCATGTCGCCCGCCATCTTCAAGTCGAGAATCTTCCCCCTGCTCGACAAGGGAGAGAAAGTGTTCATGGTGGTCATCGACAACTTCCGCTACGACCAATGGCGCGTGCTGGTGCAGGAGATTGCCGACCTGTTCGACATCGACGAGGACCTCTACATGAGCATCCTGCCGACAGCCACGCAATACGCCCGCAACGCCATCTTCAGCGGACTGATGCCCAACAAGATTGCCGAGATGTTTCCCGAGCTGTGGGTCGACGAGGACGAGGAGGAGGGCAAAAACCTCAACGAGGCGCCGCTCATACAGACCCAGCTCGACCGCTTCCGCCGCCACAACTCTTTCTCGTATAATAAGGTGAACGACTCGAGCGGAGCGGAGAAACTGCTGCAGCAGTTCAAGCAGCTGGAGCAGAACGACCTGAACGTGGTGGTGGTCAACTTCATCGACATGCTCTCGCACGCCCGCACAGAGTCGAAGATGGTGCGCGAGCTGGCCAACAACGAGAGCGCCTACCGCAGCATCACGCTCAGCTGGTTCCGCCACTCGGCCGTATCGGAAATCTTCAAGCGCCTGGCGCAGACGGATTGCAAAATCATTATCACCACCGATCACGGCTCCATACGCGCCTCGAGGCCCATTAAGATTATCGGCGACCGCAACACGAACACGAACCTGCGCTACAAACTGGGCAAGAACCTGAACTACAACTCGAAAGAGGTGTTCACCATCCGCGAGCCACAGAAGGCTTTCCTGCCCTCGCCGAACCTCTCGACGAGCTACGTGTTTGCCACGGGTGACGCTTTCTTCGCCTACCCGAACAACTACAACTATTACGTCAGCTATTACAAGGACACTTTCCAGCACGGCGGCATCTCGATGGAGGAAATGCTCATTCCGCTGGTCACGCTCACGCCCAGGAAAAGGAGTTAGCAGACAAGGGGGTGGCTTCTTCAAGATGAGAACGTAGCACTTGGGGGAAAAGAAAAAACGCACCATGCAGGTGAAAAAACGCGCCATGCAGCTGAATAGAAACACACCATTCAGGTGAAAAGAAAACACACCATTCAGGTGAAAAGTATTTTGATATGAGAATAGAAATCAAGAACCAGGAAACAATACACGCCGCCGCCCGGCAGTTTATCGAGGCTATGGGCGACAGCCACGTGTTTGCCTTTTACGGCAAGATGGGGTCGGGCAAGACCACTTTCATCAAAGCCATCTGCGAGGAGTTGGGCGTAGAAGACGTCATCACCTCGCCCACCTTCGCCATTGTGAACGAATACACGGTAGCGCCCAGCCAGATGGAAAGAGGCAGCGCGAACAACTCGCCAACAAGGAGGCTGGAAGGAGACACGATCTACCACTTCGACTTCTACCGCATCAAGAAGCTCGAGGAAGTCTACGACATGGGCTACGAGGACTACTTCTACAGCGGCTCGCTCTGCTTTATCGAGTGGCCGGAGCTCATCGAGGACCTGCTGCCCGAAGACGCCTTGCGCATTAGGATTGAGGAGCAACCCGACGGCTCGAGAATTATCAGCACTTGACATATGAATCACCAGCACAATATGAAACAGATTATCATTACAGCATTAACCTGTGTCCTGGCTCTCCTCCCCTACACCACCGAGGCCAGACAGAAACGCGCCCACATCACGATGGCGACCTATAACCTGCGCTACGTGAACAAGAAGGACTCTATCAACGGCAACGGCTGGGAGAGGCGCTGTCCGAGGATTGCCCAACTCGTTCAGAGCTACAATTTTGAGGTGTTCGGCACTCAGGAGGGCTACAAACGGCAGCTCGATGACTTGAAAGCCATGCTGCCCGGATACGACTATTTCGGACGAGGACGCGACGACGGTAAGGAAGCTGGCGAGCACTCTGCCATCTTCTACCGGAAGGACTTGTTCAAGCTTGTGGACCACGGCGACTTCTGGCTCTCCGAGACGCCCGACCGCCCGGGACTGGGATGGGACGCCGTATGCATCCGCATCTGCACCTGGGGCCATTTCAAGCATCTCCCCTCGGGCAGGGAGTTTCTGTTCTTCTCGCTCCATATGGACCATGTAGGCAAACAGGCACGAATGGAGTCCGTACGGCTGGTGATGAGCAAGATGAAAGAGCTGGGAAGCAAGCTGCCTGCCATCCTCGTGGGCGACTTCAACGTGGACCAGCACAGCGAGGAATACAAAAACATTCTCGAGAGCGGAGTCTTCAACGACGCCTATCAGGCAACAGAATTCCGCTACGCGCCTAACGGCACATTCAACGGATTCAACCCGACGGGCTACACCGTGAGCCGTATCGACCACCTGTTCCTCTCGCCCAAGGTGCGCGTAAAGAAATATGCCATCCTTACCGACACGTACCGCACACGGCCCGTAGGCTATGTTGACCCGCCCATCGACCCTTACAGCACGAAGGTCCTACCCTACATCTCTCGTACGCCCAGCGACCACTATCCCGTGCGCATCGAGGTGGAGTTTTAGGGAGAAGACATGCATGAAAGGCTGAATGGGGACTAATTCGTCAAGCCTGGGGAAACATACATCAAGCATGGGGGCTAATACATCAAGTCTGAGGACAAAAGCGTCAAGCCTGACTAACGACTAAACAAAAAAAGAGAAGCATCCCGTATGATGAGATGCTTCTCTTTTTTTATGACTATCTATCTTTTAGAGCATAGCGTCAAACTTCTCCTTGATCTTTGCCTTGGGCACGGCACCTACGAGTTTGTCGACCACTTTACCATCCTTGAAGAAAAGGATTGAGGGGATGTTGCGGATACCAAACTCCATAGCCACATCGTCGGCCTCCTCTACGTCGCACTTGCCTACGACGAGCTTGCCGTCATACTCCTTGGCCAACTCCTCGATGATAGGAGCCACCATACGGCACGGGCCACACCATGTTGCGCCAAAATCAACTACTAATGGCAGTTCGCCATTCTTGTAACTCTCGAAATTCTCGTTTGTAATTGTAACTTCCATTGTTCTTTAATTTATAGTTAAACTTGTTTTGTTTCAAGATATAAACTTACTTGTCTTGTCTCCAGCAAACACCGTGCCAATATTTTTTCACCAGACATCAGTTAATCCGATACCCCATGTTGGGATGGCTCTCAATATAGCTGATGAGCTCGCGCTTCACATTGATGTTGGCAGTCTTGCTGCGCAGCATAATGGGCGTGCTGCTCTCGGGATGGTGTATCTGGAAATACAGCTGGGTGGGCCCCGGATTGTCAGAGATCAGCGATGTCAGGTCGGAGACAATCTCCTCGTCAATCGACTGAGCCTCCATCATGATGGTCATCTTCTCGATGCGCTTTTCCTTTACGGTCTGCAGATACTGAATATCCGTCACATGAAACTCCAACTGATTACTGTCGCGCCAACGCGGAGCGCACTTAGCTGTCACATACACGGAATAGCCTTCCTCCAGCATGCCGCGCCAGCGGCCCCAATCCTCGCCGAAGAAAGCCATCTCTCCCGAGCCGCTGAAGTCCTCGATGGTGACAAATCCGCATGGGTTTCCGTTTTTGGTCATCCGCGTGCGTACGGCTGTCACAATGCCGCCAAAGACAATCTCCTCCTTCTTCGAAAGTGACACTTTGTCATCAAGCTCGCCACACTGCGTGTTGCACATCTTATTCAGTATGACACTATACTCGTCGAGCGGGTGTGCCGACAGATAGATTCCTACCAGGTCGCGCTCACGGTTTAGTCTTTCAATAGTGCTCCACGACTCTCCCTCGGGTACAGGAGGCGTGGCAATCTCAACAGCCTCACTACCGCCAAAGAGCGAGTTCTGCACCTGAGACTGCTCAGCCTGATAGAGCTGCCCGTAGCGAAGAAGCGTGTCGAGGAACATCACACCTTTATTATCGGTGGCGAAATACTGCTCACGACGGTAGCCGAAGCTGTCGAATCCGCCGCTCAAGGCCAGACTCTCGAAAGCCTTTCGGTTGACAGCACTCATGTTGACACGCTGTGCAAAATCGAAGATGCTCTTGTAAGGACCGTTTTTCTCACGCTCCTGAATAATAGCCTCAGCCGCCGAACTGCCCATACCCTTGATGGCAGCCAGTCCGAAACGTATCTCGCCATGATGGTTGACACCGAACTTCAGGTAACTCTCGTTCACGTCGGGGCCCAATGTGGCGATACCCATCGAGCGGCATTCGTCCATGAGCTTGGTAATCTCAGTAATCTGGTCGCGGCGCCGGCTCATGATGGCGGCCATAAACTCTGCAGGATAGTTGGCCTTCAGATAGGCAGTCTGATAGGCCACCCACGAGTAGCAGGCGGCGTGCGACTTGTTGAAGGCATAAGAGGCGAACGCCTCCCAGTCGCCCCAGATTTTCTCCAGCACCTTGGGGTCATGGCCGTTCTTCTTTCCACCCTCGATGAACTTGGGCTTCATCTGGTCGACAATGTCCTTCTTCTTCTTTCCCATAGCCTTTCGCAGGGCGTCGCTCTCACCTCGGGTGAAGTCGGCCAGCAGACGGCTGAGCAGCATCACCTGCTCCTGGTAGACGGTAATGCCGTAGGTGTCCTTCAGGTACTTCTCCATGATGGGGATGTCGTACTTGATCTCCTCCCGCCCGTGCTTACGGTTGATGAAGTTGGGTATCTTCTCCATAGGTCCCGGCCGGTAGAGGGCGTTCATGGCAATGAGATCCTCAAACACGGTGGGCTTCAGCTCGCGCAGGTATTTCTGCATGCCGTTCGACTCGAACTGGAAGGTGCCAATGGTGCGCCCCTGCTGGTACAGCTCATACGTCTTTGGGTCGTCGATGGGAATCGTATCGAGGTCGATGTCGATGCCGCGCGTCAGCTTGATGTTGGCGCAGGCCTCCTTCAGCTCGGAAAGCGTCTTCAGCCCGAGGAAGTCCATCTTGATAAGTCCCGTTGACTCAATCACATGACCGTCGTATTGCGTACAATTGGTCTTCGTGTCCTTGAAGTCCGGGTCGTCGGCTGTCGACACAGGAACCCAGTCGCTTATAGGGTCACGGCAGATGATGAATCCACAGGCATGGATGCCCGTTCCGCGCACCGTCCCCTCCAGCATCTTGGCATATTTGATGGTGTTGCTGAGACGGCTGTCGGGCGACGTCTCCGCCTCGCGCAACTCGGGAGTATACTTGATGGCGTTGGGAAGGTTCATCTTCATTCCGTCGGGCAGTCGGTCGGGAATGGCCTTACAGAGCGCATTCGACTGGTCGAGCGGCAGTTTCTCCACACGCGCCACATCCTTGATGGAGTTTTTCGTGGCCATCGTGGCATAGGTGATGATATGGGCACAGTTCTCATGCCCGTACTTGTCTTCCACCCATTTCAGCACTCGCCCGCGGCCGTCATCGTCGAAGTCGGTATCGATATCAGGCAGGGAGATACGGTCGGGATTCAGGAAACGCTCGAACAGCAAATCGTACTTCAGCGGGTCTATCTTCGTGATGCCCAGACAATAGGCAACCACCGAACCGGCAGCCGAACCACGTCCCGGGCCGACCATCACGCCCAGCTCGTCGCGGGCAGAGTTGATAAAGTCCTGAACGATGAGGAAGTAGCCAGGGAAACCCATCGTCTTCATGATGTGCAGCTCGAAACGGATACGCTCTACCACCTCCTCAGGAAGTTTCTTGGCGTCTTGAGCATCCCCAGAGTCTCCTGCGGACTCGCCGTAACGCCGGTAAGCACCCTCGTAGGCCAATTTAGCCAGATAGTCGGCCTCAAACTTAATACGGTAAAGTTTGTCGTAGCCGCCCAGCTTCTTAATCTTCTTCTCGCCCTCCTCAGGCGGCAGCTGGTTCTGTCCATTCTCGTCGCTGGTAAACTCGTCGTAGAGCTGTTTCTCCGTGAATTTCCGGCGCCACTCCTCCTCGGTTCCGAAACTCTCGGGGATGGGGAAGAAGGGCATGATGGGATCGTGGTCGAGACTGTAAATCTCCACCTTGTCTAACAGCTCAACGGTGTTGGACAAAGCCTCCGGCACATCACCGAACACCTCGTTCATCTCCTCGCGCGTCTTGAACCACTCCTGTTTGGAATAGAGCATGCGCGTGGGGTCGTCAAGGTCCTTGCCGGTGGAAAGACACAGCAGATGGTCGTGCGCCTCGGCATTCTCCTGGTCGACGAAGTGGGCATCGTTGGTGCATACAAGCTTGATGCCATATTCCTTTGCCAGTTCAATAAGCACCCGGTTGGCTTTCTGCTGCATGGGGAACGTCTCGCGGTTGGCGCGTATCGTAGGGTCTTTCACCTCATGGCGCTGCAGCTCCAGGTAATAGTCGTCGCCAAACACCCGGTGATACCACTCTACAGCCTCACGGGCTCCTGCGATATCACCATTCAGTATTTTCTTGGGCACCTCTCCGGCAATACATGCCGAGCAGACTATCAAACCTTCATGAAACTGCTCCAAGTCAGCACGGTCGGTACGGGGACGCATATAGTAGCCGTCGACCCACGAACGTGAGACGAGCTTAATCAGATTCTTATATCCGCGATAGTTTTTGGCCAGCACGATGAGGTGATAGCCGCTCATGTCGTTCTTGTCTTTCTTCCGCTCCTTGCTGCCGTTGCGGGCCACATACATCTCACAACCGAAAATAGGCTTGAAAGGCTCCTTGCCTTCCTTCTTGCGTTTCTTGTTCACCGACTCGCAGTAGTCGGAGAATTCCTTAATTCCGAACATGTCTCCATGATCGGTTACGGCCATACCTTTCATCCCGTCGGCAACAGCCTTGTCGACAAGCCGCTTGATGCTCGACTGGCCGTCGAGTATCGAGTAATATGTATGTACGTGGAGATGAACGAAGTCTTGCATGTGTCTTTGATTTGAGGCGTAAAGTTACGGCGATTTCACGATATGGCCAAAAGAATAAACCAAAAAAAACATAAAAGTAAAAATTATCAATTAAGCGTGAACGTTTATCAATAAATTTTACTACCTTTGCATCCGATATGGATATATCCAACGCATCTCATGGGAAAACGAATTAGAAAACTAAAAAAACAACGACTACACAGCGAAGGTAACGACACCCTGTTTTTCGGGCTGCTCGTCATCATTGCGATTGCGGTGATTTTATGGCGTTCGCTCGATACCAAGATTCCTTTCTGGTGCTTTACCGCACTTGCCGCTGTTGCATATGGTATTGTTCTTAATTTTTTCCGTTGTCCTATCCGTTATTTCCCAGGTGAGGACACAGAGCGTATTGTCGTGGCTCCCGCCGACGGCAAGGTAGTGGTCATCGAGGAAGTGGAGGAGAATGAGTATTTCCACGACAAGCGTCTGATGATCAGCATTTTCATGAGTTTATTCAATGTCCACGCCAATTGGTTTCCAGTAGACGGAAAGGTCAAGACGGTATATCATCAAGACGGCAATTTCCATAAGGCATGGTTACCGAAAGCCAGCGAGGAGAACGAGCATTCCGACGTGATGATAGAGACGCCCGAGGGTGTTGACGTGCTCTGTCGTCAGATTGCGGGTGCCGTTGCCCGCCGTATCGTCACCTATGCGAAAGAGGGTGAGGAATGTTTCATCGACGAGCATCTGGGATTTATCAAGTTCGGCTCACGCGTTGACGTGTTCCTGCCTTTAGGCACCGAGGTATGCGTAAAAATGGGCCAGAGCACAACTGGCGACATGACTGTGATTGCAAAGCTCAAATCCTAAGGCCCGATTTGCCGGCATGGTTTTTGAATGATACTTCAGGAGAATTCGTTTTTCGACTCAAGCATTAACAATTAAGCGCAGAGGATTATGAAGAAACATATTCCTAATATGATTACTTGCTGCAACCTGATTTCAGGCTGCATCGCAATTAGTTTTGCCCTTTACGGAGAGGCCAAATGGGCTTTATGCTGGATTATCATCGGAGCTGTCTTCGATTTCTTCGACGGTATGACAGCCCGGCTGCTCGGTGTCTCGTCACCTATCGGAAAAGAGCTCGACTCGCTGGCCGACGATGTCACCTTCGGCGTAGCACCAGCCAGCATGGTATTCTACGAGCTGACGATTATAGACTACTCCGACGCCTTGCTGCCTGTCAGCGATTACATCCCCTACGTAGCATTCCTGATCGCAGCTTTCTCTGCTTTGCGACTGGCCAAGTTCAACCTCGACGAGCGTCAGTCGACCTCGTTCATCGGACTTCCCACGCCAGCCAACGCTCTGTTCTGGGGTTCGCTGCTGGCAGGTATGCCCAAGATTATCGAGAACACGGGCACATGGGCCTTGCTCATCCTGTTGCTGCTCATTGCGCTGAGCTGTTTCCTCCTGGTTTGCGAGCTGCCTATGTTCGCGCTGAAATTCAAGCAATGGGGAATGAAGGGCAATGAGGTGAAATACGGATTTGTCATCCTTAGCGCCGCCCTGCTGCTTGCGTCAGGCATCATCGAAGGCTTCTGGATGGTCATCGTGCTCTACGTTGTCTTGTCGCTTATCATGTTTCTTTCCAATAAGTCAAAAGCCGAATAAGCTATGGCCATTCTGAAATTCTTGTTCATTCTTATCCTCCTTGCTGTATTTGTGGTTCTCCTGATGGGCGCCACGGTGGTTGCCCGCATCGTACATGCGGTGAGAAAGGCATTCCGTGGGGAAAGTAACCAGCAGACAGGAAGAAGCGGATATGGTTATGGAAACCGCCATGAGACTTACGGCGGCGAGGAGAAGGTCATCGACAAGCGTACGCCTCAGGAGGCCAATCGGAAAATATTCGCCGACAACGAGGGCGAATATGTCGACTTCGAGGAAACTCCTTCTGAAACCATTGACAAATAAAGAAAAAAATCATTGTGCATAGCCGGATTACCCAGAATCGCTATGCACAATGAACTTTTATATGCACAATTACTCTTGAACTCTTTACCCGGAACTATGCGCGCTCCGGCATGAATCAGTTATGCACCAGCGTTCCGATGGGTTCGCCGTCCATCACCTTCTTCAGATTACCCACGATATCCATGTTAAACACATAGATGGGCAGGTTGTTGTCCTGGCACATGCAAATAGCTGTGAGGTCCATCACTTTCAGTCCGCGCGCGAGTACCTCCTTATAGGTAATCTCGTCGAACTTCGTAGCCGTAGGATCTTTCTCCGGATCGGCCGTGTAGACGCCGTCAACGCGTGTGCCTTTCAGCATCACATCGGCCTCAATCTCGATACCGCGCAGGCTGCTGCCCGTATCGGTTGTGAAATAAGGTGAACCCGTTCCGGCAGAGAAGATGCACACATAGCCCTCCTCCATAGCCTCGATGGCGCGCCATTTGGTGTAGAACTCACCGATAGGCTCCATGCGGATGGCAGTCAGCACACGGTTCTTGACGCCGATAGCGCCCAGCGCAGAGCTCAGGGCCAGCGAGTTGATCACCGTGGCGCACATACCCATCTGGTCGCCTTTCACACGGTCGAAGCCTTTCTGGCTGCCGCTCAGGCCACGGAAGATGTTGCCGCCGCCAATCACAATACCTATTTGTACGCCCATCTGGGCCACTTCCTTAATCTGCTCAGCATACTGGCTGAGACGCTCAGGGTCAATGCCGAAGCCCTGTTTTCCCATCAGGCTCTCGCCACTAAGCTTTAAGAGTATTCTTTTAAATCTTGCCATAATATTTGGGTTTAAAGTTATGATTCTATTTACAGACAGAAGGTCACTTCCTTGAACATATATGAGCGCTCACGCCCGTCGCTGTCGCAGAGCCATAGCCGTCCGTCGTCTTCCACGCGCATCAGCCTGGCCTCGAACTCACCGCCGCTGTCACGATACAAATGCCAGCCCTCACGACGATACAAATGCGCATGATACCGTTGCGAAATGGCCTCAAAACAACCTTGCTCCAGCAATTCCATACCTGCCTGCATATGGCTGACCACCTTCTCGAGCACGTCATCCAACGCTACCTCATGCCCCAAAATCTGCCACAAAGACACCGGGTTGGGCGCATCGCTGCGGAACTCCCGCTGGTTGACATCTATTCCCGTGCCGAAAATGCAGCTGGCAATTCCCCCGCCACTAACCGACAACTCTATCAGCGTTCCGCAAATCTTACGGTCGCGCCAATAAATGTCGTTCGGCCATTTGATGCTGAACCCGTCTGTATAGCAGCTCAACGTATCGAGCAAAGCCAGCGCGTGCGTCATCGATAGCAAATACTGCCGCGCAACAGGAACATACACCGGACGAACCATGATAGAGAAAAGCAGGTTCTTTCCCTGCTCCGACTCCCACGTGTTCGTGCCTTGCCCGCGACCGGCAGTCTGAAAGGCGGCTGTGACAACGGTCATGTCCGCGTCCGCATCCTCACGATGGTCGCGCAGCCAGCGGTTTGTCGAGTCGGTCTGCTCCAGTTTTATGGTTTTAGTCTTCATCTCTGCAAATATACGAAGAAAAATGCAAAAGACTTCCAAAACAAGCCGATTTTTTTGTTTCTTTGTAACAGGGCAAGTCCTTACGACGCTTATCCCGTTTTCGTCTTGTGAACTGCCTTCCAAAAGCCTTTCAATAGAGCGAGAGAATCCTATCATCGGAGTGAGAGTTCCCAAAGATGCCCTTATATATCTCCAGAAGGCTTCCATTTTATCACAAAGGGCATCTCCAGCATCGTAAAGGGCTACTCTACACATCTGGAGCATGCTTCGGGAACGCTCTTCATGCCGTAGGTTCTGGCAGCACGTACCGGTCGGACAGCACTCGGTTTTTCGCCATTTTCCAACAGGCCGACGGCACTTTTCCGGCAAATCATTTTGACTTTACGAAAAATGTGGGTATCTTTGCCAAATGACACAGCAAGAAAAAGACGAGCAATACATGCGCCGGGCACTCGACGAGGCTCAGGAGGCGTTGCGCCAGGGAGAAATTCCCATTGGCGCGGTAATTGTCTGCAAAGACCGTATCATCGCCAGGGCGCACAATCTGACAGAGACGCTGAACGACGTGACGGCTCACGCCGAGATGCAGGCCATCACGTCGGCTGCTAACCTTTTGGGCGGTAAATATCTCAACGACTGCACGCTTTATGTGACCGTAGAGCCGTGTGTCATGTGTGCGGGAGCCATCGGATGGGCACAAATCAGCCGCATCGTCTATGGCACCGACGACCCCAAACGGGGCTATCAGGCATTTGCACCGAAAGCCTTCCACCCCAAAGCGACTGTCACCACGGGTGTGCTGCAAGACGAATGCAGGCAATTGATGTTGGATTTCTTTAAGGAGAAACGGAAATGAGGAAACTGTTGTTTCTACTTGTGATGGCACTACTGGCCGCCTGTTCGGGCAATGATGACGCTGACAAGGCCGAGAAACTGAGGCTGTCGGCTGAGGAGTTCGTGTGGAACGACACCCAGCACGACGCCCAGCTCGAGATTATCACGAACGGCGCATGGACTATCTCCAGCTCTGCCGACTGGTGCACTCCGCTCGTCAAGGAAGGAAGCGGGCGCACCATCGTGCCTCTGTGGGTGATTCCCAACATCACGAAGAGCGAGCGCACGGCCACGCTGACGGTTAAATCGGGCTCTATCGCCAAGACGGTCAGCCTCAAACAGCCTGCCCTGGAGTCCTCCGAAAATCATCAGTATGTGCTGCCTGTGGTGTTCCACGTGCTCTATCACAATCAGGCCGACACCCTGGAGTATGTCAGGAAAGACTGGCTGGGAAAAATGATGAGCATCGTAAACCGCATCTATAAGCACAACAAGACGAATGTCCAGTTCGAGATGGCACAATACGACGACGAGGGAAACAAGCTGGACGAGCCGGGCGTGATTCGCCACCAGGTTTCGTTCACCGAGTATGACCCGCATGAGTTTCTCGACACCGAAGGCAAAGACCACCAGCAATTCTCCGAGTTTGCATTCAATATCCAGCGCTGCATCAACATCTACGTCTTCAAGTTCAATGAGCCGAAGTACATGGGACTGTCCGACCTGGCCATCACACCAGAGAATCACAAGCTGGACAGTCTGCAGGCTACCGACTATCTGAACACGCTGACAAAACCCGATTTCCCCTTCGGTTGTTGCATCAACAACACCTATATTTACGAGACTGAGGAGAATGGTTACTACAATCCCTGCTACGTCGTGAATACCATTGCCCACGAACTGGGCCATTTCCTGGGGCTGCTGCACACTTTCTCCGAGGATGAGTGCAACGAGGATGATGCCTGTACGGACACCAAAAACTGCGACTACAACGCCTACACCACCCTGTTGGAAGCGCTGTTTGACGAGGTTGAGCGTACGGGCAAGAAGCTGACTCTCGACGATGTGGCCGAGCGAATCAATTGTGAGGATGCCACCAATTACATTGCCCACAACGTGATGGACTATGCCTACTGTTTTAGCGACGAGTTCAGCGAGCAGCAGATAGACCGCATGAGGCATGTATTGAACTACAGTCCGTCGGTTCCCGGGCCAAAGCTGGATATTTACAAAAAGACCAGGGCCTCGGCTGGCAGCAGCAAGCCACTCCGTCCGAAACTGTCAGATTGTCCTGCGTTTCCCACGAATTCCACGACAAGAGGCGCAACAGCCAAGCCCGTCTGGCCAAGTAAGTTGTTTTTCTAAGTCCACCCGTTCGACCATACTTTCATTCTGCTGTTGGCCATAGAAGGGCAGAAAGACAGGAAGGAAGGAAAAACTGCAGGCGGGGCGAGTCGCTATCTAAGGTCCAATGTCTTTTTTATGGTCATACAGGATGGTTGCAACATGACATCAACAATAAAGGGCATGCGCGTTCGCATGCCCTTCTCTCTCTCCAATACTAATTAGTCTTTGTGCTGTCTATTTTACCAACACAACCAAGTACTTGCTGGTGCTCCAGAACAACTGCGGATTGGTGATGCGCAGCACAAACTGGTCCTTAGCGTCCTTAGCAAGCGTGTAGCTGCTTGAGGGGTGCATGGTCAGCAGTTTAGCAGATTTCGAATAGAGCTTGATTTCCTTGTCTATGCGAATATCTATCTTGGTAAAATAGTTCTTGTTGAAGTTAGCATGCAGCACCTTCCCGTCCTCGACGATGCGCTGCTCTTTCAGCTCTTTCTTTGTACCGAATACGAACCAAGCGGTATTCAGCTGCTTGTCCTGAGTGTTAATGGTCTCAGTCTTCTGCTTGGTTTCAGTCTGCAGGTTCTCCACGTCGGTATTCAGGTTGGCAATCTTCTCATCCAACTGTCCGATGTGAATATCCTTGGCATCCAACTCAGAGCGCAGTTGCTGCATCTCCTGGTCTTTCTGCTCAAGTTGGGCAACGAGGTCCTCAAGTGTCTTGTTCAGCTGCTCGCCCTTGACAGAGCTCTCGCGCAACTGCTTCTTCAGTTTGTTAATCAACTCACGGTTCTTGGCCATCGTCTGCTGAATGAACTGCATGTTCTCACGCAGCTGCTGACGCTTGTTGGCGCCTTCACCGTCTTTGGCAAGACTAACGCGGTTCTCAGCCTCGTTAATCAGGCGGAAACCTTCCTGAATCTCATTCAGGGTGCCCACCATATCGTTAATCTCATTATCTTTTTGAGCAATGATTTTCTGCAATGAATCATTCTGTGTCAATTGTGCCACATTGGTTCTTTGCTTACCTTCTTCACACGCAACCAGGGCCATGGCTCCCAGTGCTAACACAAACAAAAGTTTTTTCATACCTTATTATTATTTGGTTTTATGTTCTTTTTTAGGGGCGGCACCCGCCAATACGATGACGATTTCGCCCTTGGGTTCTTTCTCTGTGAAATGGGCTATTACCTCTGCCAGCGTTCCCCGCACGCTTTCCTCGTGTACTTTCGAGATCTCACGGCATACGCTCACTTGTCTGTCGGGGGAAAACACATCGGCAAACTGCTGCAATGTCTTCACAAGTCTGTAGGGCGACTCATAGAAAATCATCGTGCGCTGTTCGTCGCGAAGGCTCTCCAACCGTGTCTGTCTGCCCTTCTTCTGCGGAAGGAATCCCTCGAAGCAGAACCGGTCGTCGGGCAATCCGCTCGACACCAGTGCCGGCACAAAGGCTGTCGCTCCCGGCAATGTCTGCACTTCCACTCCTGCTGCCACCGCCTCACGGACCAGATAGAAGCCTGGATCGCTGATTCCCGGGGTACCGGCGTCGCTGATGAGCGCTATTGTCTGACCGGCCTTCAGCCGTTCCACAATGCCTGCAGCCGTACCGTGCTCGTTGAACTTATGGTGCGACATGAGATGGTTCTTGATTTCAAAGTGCTTCAGCAGAATGCCCGATGTCCGGGTGTCTTCTGCCAGCACCAAATCAGCTTCCTTCAGGATTCGGATAGCACGCAGCGTCATGTCTTCCATATTCCCGACCGGAGTCGGTACAACATACAATATGCCCATAATCGGGGCAAATATAGCTTAAAAAATAATAATGAGCAAAAAAAAAGACAAAAACTTTGCATTTTTTAAAGCGTATTTGTATTTTTGCATCATCATGACAGAAAACTTAACAGGCGAGGCGCACCGCCCAGGACGCATTGAGGTTGTGTGCGGAAGTATGTTCTCGGGCAAGACAGAAGAGCTTATCCGACGAATGAAGCGTGCTAAATTTGCGAAGCAAAAGGTAGAGATTTTCAAGCCGGCCATCGACACGCGATACTCGGAAGTCGATGTGGTCAGCCACGACCAGAATGCGATTCCGTCAACACCGGTAGACAACTCGTCGAGCATCCTGCTGCTATCGTCAGATATCGACGTGGTAGGCATTGACGAGGCACAATTCCTCGATATGGGACTCATTGAAGTATGCAACGAACTGGCTAATCGCGGAGTGCGCGTCATCGTAGCGGGTCTCGACATGGACTTCAAGGGAATACCTTTCGGTCCTATTCCCGGCCTGTGTGCCATTGCCGACGACGTGACCAAGGTACATGCCATCTGCGTGAAATGCGGCAACCTGGCCTATGTCAGCCACCGTCTGGTCGCCAACGACAAGCGCGTGCTGTTGGGCGAGACTGCTGAATATGAGCCGCTATGCCGCGAGTGTTACCAGAAAGCGCTCGCCAATGACAAGAGAGAGCAGGCTGCTCCGCCGACACCCAACACCTGACAACCATTTCACGACATATCATCACTTCATTCATGCAAAAAGAAATAACATTCGACCGTTTTATTCGTTGGACAGGCATCGGACTACTTGTCGTCGCTGTTCTTTTGCTCATGAACTATCTCAGCAAAGTACTCCTGCCGTTCTTCATTGCCTGGTTTCTTGCCTATCTGCTTTATCCTATCGTGAAATTCGTGCAGTATAAGATGCATGTCCGCTCACGCGCCGTAAGCATTATCATTACGCTCATCTTCGTCATTGCGGTGGTCGGTGGAGTGGTCTATCTCATCATCCCTCCCATGATTGAGCAGTTCCAGAAATTAGGAGACCTGGCCACAAAATACATTCACAGTACCGCTCACATCACCAGCATTCCGGAGACCATTCAGGAATGGATAGAGACAAACCAGAAACAGATAGACGAGTTCTTCAAAAGCAGGGACTTCACCGATGCGCTGAAGACTGCCATGCCCAAGCTTTTTGATTTCCTTGGACAGACGGCAAGCGTGGTCATCAGCATTATCGCCTCTCTCATCACTCTGCTCTATATGTTCTTCATCCTGCTCGATTACGAGTATCTTACCGAGAATTGGATAAAGATATTCCCCAAGAAGGTCCGCCCGTTCTGGACAGAGCTGATGCAGGACGTCGAGCGCGAGCTGAACAACTATGTACGAGGGCAAGGTCTTGTGGCTCTCACTATGGGTGTGCTCTTCTGTATCGGATTTACCATCATCGACTTCCCGATGGCCATCGGTCTGGGCATCCTCATCGGTATTCTCGACCTGGTGCCCTATCTGCATACCTTTGCCCTGATTCCCACTGCCTTGCTGGCCCTTCTCAAGGCTGCCGACACAGGACAGAACTTCTGGATTATCCTTATCTCTGCCGTAGCCGTATTTGCTATCGTACAGGTCATCATCGACATGATAGTCACCCCGAAAATCATGGGCAAGGCGATGGGCCTCAACCCCGCCATCCTGCTGCTGAGTCTGTCGGTTTGGGGAGCATTACTCGGGTTTATCGGACTTATTATCGCCCTGCCGCTGACAACGCTGCTCATCGCTTATTACCAGCGGTATGTAACACGTGAGCAAGAGGGAGAAGGAGATGGAATTTCCACAGAAGAGCCTGAATCTGCCCTTCCCTCACCAGTCGAAATGACAGAAATTGCAACTAATGAGCAAAAAACTGGCGAATAATTTTGCCAATTCAAAAAAACATAGTACCTTTGCACTCGCTTTACAAAAAGCAGGCAGATCCGCTAGCTCAGTCGGTAGAGCACAACACTTTTAATGTTGGGGTCTTGGGTTCGAGCCCCAAGCGGATCACAGAGAGGTCATAACGACCTCTTTTTTCGTTTTTCGGAGCTTTCCCATAACCAGGCTCCAATAATCTCGACAAAAACCATCTATAAAGATAACACCATGGACGAATCACACAACCGGCTGCCCCATCCCTTGATATCGCTACTGCCTTTGGCGACGCTGATCACATTGATTGTGCTCATCCTGCTCTTTATGCCTGACGATGCGCTCAGCGGTGCCAGTCAGATGGCGCTTATCATAGCCACCTGTGTTTGTGTGGCCATCTCGGTCATGGTGTACCACATATCGTGGAAAGCCTTTGAAGTGGCTATCCAGAAGACTATTGGCGAGGCAGCCATCTCGATTCTCATCCTGTTGATGATTGGTGTGATGTCGAGCACTTGGATGATCAGTGGTGTTGTACCCACGCTTATCTATTATGGTGTACAGTTCATGTCGCCCATGTTTTTTCTGGCTTACGCATGCATCATCTCATCGCTCATCTCCGTCATGACGGGCACTTCGTGGACGACGGTTGCCACCATAGGTATCGCGCTGTTAGGCATCGGCAACGCTTTGGGCATTCCTGCGCCCTATTGTGCGGGAGCCATTATTTCCGGTGCCTATTTCGGCGATAAGATGTCGCCCATGTCCGACACCACGGTACTGGCCTCCTCGATGGCACGCGCCGACTTGTTTTCCCACATCCGCTACATGATGTACACGACTGTGCCGAGCATTACCATTGCCTTGCTCATCTATTTATTGATGGGACTGGGTTTCAGCGGCGAACCTGTGGAAGCAAGCCGCTACACAACGGGTCTGGACAAGGCCTTCAACATATCCCTATGGACGATGGTTGTGCCTGTGTTCACTGGCTTCCTCATCTACAAGAAAGTGCCGTCACTGGTCACGCTGATGCTCTCATCGCTGGCAGCCTGTCTGTGCGCGCTGATACTGCAGACCCATGTAGTGGCATCATTGGCAGGTGGAGAGCATGCAAGCATGGCAACAAAGCTGCTGGCGGGTATCATGAGGATTTGTTATACCAACACGCAGGTAGACACCGGTTTTGCTGAAATCAACTCTCTGGTAGCCACTCGTGGAATGGCAGGCATGCTGAACACCGTCTGGCTTATCCTCTGCGCCATGTGCTTCGGCAGCTGCATGATTGCCAGCAAGATGCTCAAAAGCCTCACTCGCGTCATGCTCCGTGCCATCCACAACACCGTGAGCCTGGTATGTTCGACCGTTGTCTCAGGCGTTCTGCTCAATATGATTATGGGCGACCAGTTTCTCTCCATCATCATGAATGCCTCCATCTTCCGCGAGGAATACCGCGAGCGCGGCTACCGTCCCGAACTGTTGAGCCGCAGCACAGAAGACTCGTCGACAGTTACTTCCGTATTAGTACCGTGGACAGCCTGCGGTATGACTCAAAGCACAGTACTAGGTATTCCCACCATTGTCTATCTCCCATTCTGTTTCTTCAATCTGATTAGTCCGCTGATGAGTTGTGCCGTTGCCGCACTCGGTTTTGTGCCAACGCCAACGAAAGAAACCAAGAGCAGTTAATCATCAGTTAACCATCAAACTGGCTAAAGTGGTTATTCTACTTTACGCAACCGAATCCATGCGCCATAAGTCAGCATGCGCCAAATCCATTCCAGCGGACCAAAATGGAAACAGCGTAACCAAAGACTGCACAAAAGCACTTCGACAAAGAAAGCAATGATGGCTGTCCATTCGATATAGACAAGCCCGAAACTCGTTCCCCATCCCATGCCTACGCCATAAAAGAGCAGGATGCCTATCAGCGACTGGCCGATATAGCACGTCAGAGCCATTCGTCCAGCCGATTTCGCCCATACGAACGGCTTCAGCCACAGACATACACCCAGCATATAAGCAATGCTCAATGGTACTACACTCACCGCATAGAGCAGGGAATGAATAGTGACTCCCCATAGTTGGTTGTGGGTTGCACTCCATGCATAGAAGAAAGAGGTTGGCAGTCCGAAGAACAGCAACAAGCGTAAACATTTTATGAATTGCGGACGAAGCTCGTCAATCCGGGCATAAAGCCTGTTCCGGGCAATCAAATAACCGATAATAAACAATCCGAGCACCTTTGGCAGCCGGTGACCACTCACAAACTCCCACATACGCTCTATGGAACCTTGTTTGAGGAACTCGAACATAAGACCATAATTATCGGCATCTCGCAGCCACGAGGCAAAGTTCTCTTTCGTTATTCCGCTGCTGGCAGCCTGCCGCCACCATGCTGCATAAAGTGGTGCCGCCATGTCGATACCCTGCCATTCAGCATATGCATCAAGAGCCACAGGCAGGAATATCAGTAAGACTGCCGCTATGAGCAGCATTCTGTCGGAGCATCTCTGAAATAATGACAACAACAGTCCTCCAACGGCATAGAGCAGCAAGATGTCGCCATTCCAGACAAACAAAAGATGGACAAGACCGATGAGAATCAATATCAGCATCCGACGCAGGAACCTGCCGATACCTTTTCGAGAGAGAAAAATGGCAAAGCCTATGCCAAAAAGTATTGAGAAAACAGAATAAAACTTCCCGTCGACAAACCAAAACATCATAAACCAGACTACCTTGTCAACCTCTGCTGTAGGCATTGCAGCCTGAGCATCACTACTGAGAAATGTCCAAAGGCCGAACTCGGGGAAGTTAGCCATGGCAATACCCAGCAGAGCCAGGCCCCGCAACACATCCAATATAACATATCGCTGCCGTCCGGTCGTTGGTCCGTTGATGGTCTGATTCATATCTGGTAATTAATCGTAATGCAAAGATACAAAAAATATCCGATATATAAGAATTTTTCGTATCTTTGCCACAAATTACCAAAACTATATGAACATGAAAAAGTATTTCACCTTTCTGTTGGCCTTACTAGGACTCAACACCGCATGCAGCCAACAAAACTATGAGAACACCGACGTGAACGGTTTTGCAACACTCATCCAGCAAGCCGATGTGGTGGTGATTGATGTGCGTACAGCCAAGGAGTTTGCCGAAGGACATATCAGCGGCGCGATTAACTCCGATGTGAATGAAAGCGATTTTCTAACGAAGGTGAGCGGGCTGGTGCCGGCAGGCAAGCGCATTGCCGTTTATTGCCGCAGCGGCCGCAGGTCAGCCAATGCCGCCGGAAAGCTGGCTGATGCAGGATACAACGTGACGAACCTCAAGGGAGGCATTCTTGCATGGCAAAAAGAGAAAATGGCCGTGACAACAGACGATGCCTCTTCTGACACATTCACGACTCCTAACGGCAAGACCGTCGGCATCTACCCCCTGTTGCATGCCAGCATACGTATTGTCTATGATGGAAAGGAAATCGAAATCGACCCTGTGGGAAAGTTAGGCAACCGCACTACTGACTATGCCAGTATGCCCAAGGCTGATTATATATTCGTTACCCATGAGCATGGCGACCACTTCGACCGCGCCGCCATCCAGCAGTTAACCGCCAATGGCACGCGTCTCATTACCAATCGCCGTTGCGCAGATATGCTTGGATATGGAGAAGTGATGAGCAATGGAGACCAACTGACCATCACCGACGGATTCAGCGTGGAGGCTGTACCCGCCTATAATATCACAGAAGGACATCTGCAGTTCCACCCCAAAGGACGTGATAATGGCTTTATCCTCACTATCGACGGCATGCGTATTTACATCGCGGGTGACACGGAAGACATTCCTGAGATGGCCAATATCAAGGATATCGATATCGCCTTCCTGCCCTGCAACCAGCCTTACACCATGACCACCAGCCAGTTTGTCAATGCCGCACGCACAATCAAACCCAGGATCGTATTCCCGTATCATTTCGGGCAGACAGATATCAGCGGACTTCCCGCACAGCTGAAAGCAGATGGCATCGACGTGCGCCTCAGGCCTTTCGACTAAGCAAACCGACGAATGGTCCTGTCTTTTGTCGGCTCTTTTCCGTTGAATCTGACGAGAGCCGACAATCATAATACCCGACAATGCCAGCAGCGTAGTTTCAGGTCCCCTGCTCTTTTCAAACTACATGAGAAGAATAAAACGAAATGATTCTAAAACACAAAAAAAGTTGGAAGTATCAAGGTTTTTACCTATCTTTGCCCTATGACTTTTGAACTCTCTTATCTGATAGGACCGCTCGTAGGCGGTGTCATCGGCTACATCACAAACGATGTGGCCATTCGCATGTTGTTCAGGCCCCACCAGCCGAAGTATATCTTTGGGATACATGTTCCGCTGACTCCCGGCATCATTCCAAAAGAAAAATACAGGATTGCCGAGGCCGTAGGCGAGACCATCAGCGATAACCTGATGAACAAGGAAGTGCTTGAGCGCAGTCTGCTGTCCCCCGAGATGATCAGCAAGATTGAGGGAGCCATCGACCGTTTTGCAGCCACGCAACGCCAGAATCAGGAAACGCTGGAACAGTTTGTGCGTCACTACCTGACACGCCGCGAACTGGAGAGCATGCGCGAAAGTGTAGAGACTGACCTGACAAAGATTCTCTATAAGAAACTGAGTGACGAGTCGGTAGGCACAAAGATCTCTCATAAAATCATGGAGAAAGTGTTGGAGAAGATGCAAAGCGGCATGACGGGTATTGTCGGTAATACCCTTGGAATCAACCAAATGGCAGAGTTGATAGCCGAGCCTGCAGAGCATTTGATGGCCAAACACATCAATGAATTGATCAGCCAGCACTCTGAACAGATGGTCAGCCACCTGCTAAAAAGTGAGAGCGACAAATTGATGTCGGTACCCATGTGCCAGCTGATGGAGGGCCGTGAGCAACAGACGGAACAGCTGAAAGAGGCGGCAGTCAGCCTCTACCGGACAATTATCACCGAGCGGCTGCCTCGCATCTTGAGCGCCCTCAACATCAGTAAGATGATTGAAAACCGCATCAACGAGATGGATATGAACGATACCGAGCGCATTGTGCATCAGGTGATGGACAAGGAGCTGAAGGCGGTGATATGGTTTGGAGCCCTGCTGGGTTTCCTCATTGGAATAATCAATACTATCTTAAGATAAAGGCCTATGAAACGAATCCTGATTATGCTGGCGGTGGCGCTCTTGGCGACCGCTTGCGTCACAACCCAAAATGACGGTCTCACGAAAGAGCAGAGAAAGGCCCTGAAGGCACAAAGAGTGAGAGAACAACTTGCTGAACGACGCTATACCATCGAAGTAGAGCAATGCTATCCACGACGCGCCCCCGCCCGAAGAGTTGACTTTGGCTATAGTCTGACCGTAAGCGGAGACACCCTGAAATCATACCTGCCCTACTTTGGCCGTGCCTACCATATTCCCTATGGAGGCGGAAAGGGATTGCATTTCACTTCCATCATCGACAACTACCAACAAGGACTTGTTAAGAAAGGACTGACACGTATCATTATCGTGACCCACAACGAAGAAGACATTTATCAGTATACCTTGGAAGTTTTTGAAAACGGAAACTCATCCATTGATGTCATGTCCCGCCAAAGAGAGGAGATCATGTTTTCTGGAACTATGAAGACAGACTAAAAAATCACTTACAAAAGACATCAAAAACCGGGGTATTCTCACGACTACCCCGATTTTTTAGTAAGTATAACCCCATGACAGATATTATACAGATTCAAGAATCAGAGCAGCATGCAATTGTGCGACAGGCTGTCGCAGTTTTGCCATAGGGACATACTTTACG
>JAEEGF010715805.1_pt1 | contig 48348 bp, 21 predicted proteins | sample 9134171 | NCBI WGS metagenome assembly JAEEGF01 (sample SAMN16246542, study PRJNA631951) | gut metagenome | biome: gut microbiome; feature: rumen; material: AP-attached | host: Bos | place: Iran: Karaj | collected 2018-10
CAAAGAACCGGACGGTTTTCGCCGTTGTAGGTGACGGACCAGCCATCCCACGCCGTGGTCGTGACTTGCCCGGCGAGGTTTTCGAGCGACGTGCGCTTGCCTTGTAGATTGTATGTCATGCGGTTTCTAGAGATAGTATACCAAATCCCGTCGATCATTGCCTCGATACAACCTTCAACGATTCAAGGGCGCGAGAGGCCGCTCGACGGAGGATTTCAGGCGCAGTGGGATCGGAGCGGATGGACTCAAGCGCGGGGCGGGACGATCTGACGCGGCGCTCGCCGCAAAGCTGGACGGCCATCGAGCGTGAGGCGGGATCGGAAGATGCGTCGGCGGCGCAGGTGGCGAGAAGAGAGTCGAGACGGTTCGTGTCGACTCGCGGGTCGAAAACCGACATGTCCGCAAGTGCGCGGAACGCTGCAGCAGCGATGATCGTGCGCGTTTCGCCTGCGGCGTCGAAGAGCGCAGCTCTCAGGCTCCTCGACTCGGCTGCATCCGCGTCGTATTCGCCGCGCCGATTGAGTGCCTGTGCATAGAGCCCGATGTGCTGCACCGCGAAATCACGCATCAGGACGTCCTGCGACTTGTCGCGGTAAAGCCCAACCATAACGTCGCCGTAGTCGGACGGTATCTGCGGCTGGTTCAGGAGTTCATCCATGACCTGGTTCTTTTCGGAGGCGAGTTCCGCCATGCTTGTTCCTGAACTGACCTCTACCGCCGACACACGAAGATTCATTCTTTCGTCGGATTCGATCTGATATGCGACATTCCTCTCCACTGTAGGCTCCTCCAGCATTTTGCGATGTGGGGCATATGGCGTTTTGCGATTGATAACTGGTGGTGCCAACCCTTCATTTTGCGTCTTCGCGACAGTGGCATCGCCTCTTTCATCGGCGGAGTTGAAATCCATCAGGCTATATGCCGTAACTACAACAAGCACCGCCGAGCAGATACCGACAAACCAACATTTATTGATTATGTTACGACTTAATTTCATGCAACTGATCAACCGATATAACATCTCTCACTAATTCATCCCGCGCTTCCCCAGAACCCGATTGCGCAGCAATATATAGCCATACATCTGCCATCATCTGACTGCTCTCACACCCATGACCATTACGATAGCACTTCGCCAAATCATATTGCGAATTAGCATCTCCGTGCAAAGCACCCACCCTATACCACAAAAACGATTTATCAAAAGATTTCTCAACATATTCCCCGTGGAAATACATCAAACCTAAGAAGCATGCGGATTTATAATTCCCAAGTCTCACGGATCTTAAAAATGACTTAAATGCACATTCATTGTTAACCTGGGTACCAAAACCATTGTAATAACAACCGCCAAGACTATGCGCAGCGTAGGCGCAACCATTTTCACTCGCCACCTTGTACCATAGGAATGCTTTGCGGTCATTTTTCATAGTTCCATGCCCCCGAGCATAGCATACGGCAAGATTATTCATAATCGCGCCATCACACCTTTGTATACTGGCTCTCGCAAGTAATGAAAATACAAGACGCTTTGCGCATTTTGGGAACACATAACTACACTCTTGCAACTTCATAATTGTCCCAAGTCGAGCAATCGTTACTCTCCGAACAAAAAGCGACACCCATACTCCGTGAATCCAATAGCCAACCTCGTTGCAAACACATAGAATATTTATCTTCTTCAACTTAATCCTCCATAAATTCTTCAACAAGATCAAATACATCTTGGATATCAGACAGCGGATTAAAAAAATCGACAGCATTGCCCCAAAATCCATCGCCAAATGCCATCACTCCAATATTTGCTCCAGGCACATTAACATGAAACCCGCCGCTTTTAGGCTGATAATGCGTATGCCAACCGACTTGATGTGGATCATGTCTAACTATTGGACAATCAGTCACCTCTTCACAAAGTCGTTTCGCTGCCTTGTTAACGCCCTTTCCTTCAAGTGTCACGGTACCGACCTTTTTCGTCTTTGAAGACAATATTTTCTTTGCAGAATTCCGCGAGACATATTTCTTCAAACCTTTTACTGTCCATGTGAAAATTTTGAATTTACCAAATCCATTCCAGTCAACATAATTCAATGCATCAGCATCACAGAAAACATACAAATTCAGCCCTCCGTTCAGCCCTATCGGATCCTTCGAAAGCCAACGGCCCGTCTCGGGGTCGTACCAGCGCATGCGGAAATTGACGAGACCAGTCGCGGCGGACCATTCGCGACCTTGGAAGCGGTAGCGAATGGAAGCAAGCGCCGCCACATTTGGCGCAATCTCCTCGTCAACGACATTGCCCCATGCGTCGTACTGCCAACGGGCGACGACATTGTTCTTCGAATCGACATAGCCCCAGACAGTTCCCTGAATGTCTGTTAGCGGATGGTATGTCGCACCGCCGACGCTTACCGCGAGGAGATTGTCGATTCCGTCGCCCCAGGTGTAGGACGCAATGACGTTATCCTGCTCGTCCAAGTCTGCCACCACCTGCCAGTTGTCGTCGTAGACGTGGCGCGTCGTGCCCTCGAGCGTCGTCGTCGAGACGCGCCGACCGAGCGCGTCGTAGGCATAGCTCTCCGCAAATACGCCGTTGGTCGAGACCGAGACAAGCTGGTACTGGCTGTTCCAGGTGAGGTCGAGCGTGGGCCTGCCAGTGCGCTCGATTCGCGTCACGTTGCCAGCTATGTCGTGCGTGTACGCGCCGCCGTTCCAGGAGGCGAGCCGGTCGCCGACGCCAAGAGTGTAGGTAACGGTCGCGCCGTTCTCGGTGCGCGTCATGCGGTTCCCAGCCGCGTCGTAGGTGTAGGTTACGCCGTCATCAGAGGCGAGGCGGTCGAGGGAATCGTAGTCGTAGGATCGGCTGAAGGCATTGGTGCCGATGACATGGTCGCGCGACACGATGCGGCCGACGGCGTCGTACTCGTAGGCGAAGCCGCCGAGGGTCGCGCCGCTTGTTGTGCGCCATGATATGTTCGTCACGCGGTCCATGATGTCGTACTCATATTCTACCACAAATCCGCTCGCGTTTGCTATCTAGCGAGCAGCACACCATATATGATCAACACACCCAACACCGCGAACATGACGCCGAGGGCGATCTTCGCGGGGATGACGTTGCGCGACGACCACTGCGCCATCTGGAAGGCATCGGTTGTTTTAGAAGCCAAGACAAACACTGCAACAAGAGGCGCGATAAAGGCGAGGTTGTAGAGCGCGAGGAGCGCGAAGGAGCGCCAAGCGCCCGGCTCGCGAGATATGAGCGCGAGGACGGGAACATAGACCTGCCCCGTGCAGAGCGCGTCGAGAAGCGTCACGAGGAACGCGCAGCCAAAGCCCGCGATGGCGACAGCCGGACCGCTCCAGCTCTCCATCGCGATCTTGCGGATGAGCACCTTCACACCTTCCGGCAGCTTCAATGTCACGACGGAGAAGACTGGCACCTTACTGAACTTCAGCGCATCGCGGAAGCTCAGGAACGAGAGCACGAAAAGCGAGAGCGCGAGAACAACCATCACTACGTCATGGACAATGCGCAGACCTTCAAGAGCCTTCAGGGCCTGCATGAGTCCGAGTCCCATCAGCATGTAGGTGACGAACGTGCCGGCGCAGAACGCGAGTCCTCCGATGATGCGCGCACGGCGCTTGCGGCCTCCGATGGCGAGGATACCGGCAAGCGAAATCATGATGGCGAAGGAACAGGGGTTGAATCCGTCGACGATTCCGGCGAGGAGGACGGTCGGGAGCGTCCATCGCGACGCGGCGGCGGCGGTCTTCGACTCGACGGCGGTGCCGGTAACGGGAATGTTGATTACAGGGCTTTCTGGATCGTCGCAGAGAATCTGGACATGCTTCGAGAACTCGCCCGGGAGCATGGCATTAAGCGAAACCGAGAGCGTCGCGGATGACGACGGCTCGATGCGCATCGCCGAGAGCGAGGCGTCCGCGCCGCAGCAGCCCTTCACCTGCGAAACGGTGACGGGAGACGGCGAGGCGTTGCGCAACTCGACGGACTTCGACGCCGCCTCCCCTGCGGCTATCTCGCCGAACGCCACGCCCTCCGGCGGAACGACCAGTCGAGGCGCAGACAGAGCGGAAAGAATCGAGAAACAACATAGACAACAGAAGACAACTTTTCTTTTCATGTTTTGTTTTAGCCGTGTAGAACGTGTAGATCATGTAGAACTTTTGAGAAACTCCGACGGTTGAAAAAAATTGGCTCCGTTACCACTTCGCCTCAGCTCCGCGTCGCGAAACCGCGATTATTGCCTCCTACTATGTTTCTTTATCTGGGGGCACCGCCCCCAGACCCCCAAAGCTGTCGCTGCGAATTTCATGCGGCTGAACAACGCGAAGCAGAGGGCGCAACGTTAGTGAAGCCTCTTTGCCAGCCGTCGGAGTTCCAATATCCTCCCGACCCTTTATCCGCTTTATCGCCGCCTCGACCGCGGCCGAGCGGCGTGCGTCGCCCTTGAAGCGCTCTATAAGCGCGATGTCATCCGCGTTGCCGAGAAGCCCGATGGATCCGATGCAGACCGTGTCGAGAACCGCATCGCGCGACGGGGCGGACAGGGTTTCGCGCAGGATCGGCAATGCGTCGGCAAAGCCACGCTCCCCGGCGAGCTGTATCGCCGCGATGCGCGCGACGTTGTTGACGCTGGGCTTGCACAGGGCGAGCGCAAGCCGCTTCAGCTCCCCTTCCTGCGCAGCGGTGGCGCGTTTGTCCTCCGCGAGAGAATAGAGCGCTGTCCCGGCGTATGGCTTAGTCTTCTCGCGTGCCGCCCTGACCAACACCTCGCGGACACGGCTGCGCATTGCACCGTCCAGTTCGTTCACCATCGCGCCCAGATGCTGGATGCAATAGTCGATAACAGCCGGCGGATGTATGGTGTTACCCGGTAGGGACGGCGTTCCATCGCCGTCCGCGGCTGGCGATGGAACGCCAGCCCTACCCGGCCCGATGTTTCCATCTACCATTCCCACCAACGTCTCCGCCAGTCCTTCCACCGGCGGCTCCTGGTTGCGCAGCAAATTCATCACGTCATTCTTCAATGCCGCCACGCGCTCAACCCGCATCGCGTCATCTGCCCTGCGCAGATATACCAACAGCGCATCAACGTCGTTCTTCGGCAAGTCCCGTCTCCGTGCAATCGACCGAAGCGCATCGTTCCGCGCCTCGTAGCGGTCGGCTGTCGCGTAATCCGCCCCGCAGACGATAGCGACGGCAGTGGACGCTTCGACGACTTCATGATCAGACGGCTCTGGCTTGCGCTCCACCGCCTTGACGCGCACTTCTGCGGGCGACGCCACAACCGGTACATCAGGCGGCAGTCCTGGCTGGCGATTGCGCGATGCAACGACAACGGCAACCGCCGCCGCTAGAAGCAGCGCAGTTCCGCAGACAGTCACTATCTTCCACCGTTTTGCCATCTTGCAATTCGTAAAGCCTCACAACTCACCGCAGCCAAACATCTCAAGTATAACTTTGCTGACCTTTTTTAATCCAAACAGATCACTTCATTGCTCTAATTCGCACCAGAGCCACCCAGAAGCAGTCTTAAGGGTCGATTTCTCCAATTGAATTTCGTCCGAGACATATATATCCCCTTTGTTAAACCATATCATTTTCTTGAGTTCATCATTATCGATATCATACTGCACCAACGCCACATCTTGCGTGTTGCCATCATCACGCCAGAAACAGTTGAAATATTTTGAAGCACCTAAACGATTAAAAAGATACAGATGCTTGCCATCATACGTGATCAGACATTTCCAAGACGTAGGTTCATCGTTGGTGTAGCAGTCAAAATACGGGATTTTTACTTCCCTGGTCTTGTCTCCGTCTAGTATTCGAAGCCTATATCGCCACCAGCGGACACCACGATTCTCCTCTGCCACCCCTTTTTCCTCTATCAAGATGACACTGACTTGTGACCCATGCGGAGTTGTCCATCTCAACCCCGCTATGTTTCTTTCCTCAACAGTCCGGAAGTTATCTTCAACGGTAAAATTACCTGTCAGATAACGTACCGGATACTTAATCGTCACGGGCCTGATTGCAGAGACGTCAGTCTGACAACTTACTTTATAACATATGCTCTTCTTGGCAGTCCAATGAAGCGGCAATTCTGTGCAGATTGCGATTGGCATCGTCAACAAAGTCTTCAAAGGAGTTGCGGGATCCATTCTGAAGCCTTTGCCGTGGGGATAAATCCCGAATCTTTCATAGTCCACGTCAATCCGCCCTCTCATAAGATTTTCCGCCGACGGGGGATATTCTCCGCGGTCTCTTTGCTGCAATGAATAATCATAATATGAATGTATGCAACCGCACAATGTCGTTTGCAACGTTGTAAGTCCCATAATTATCAAGCTTTTCATTTCCGCGAATCCTCGTAACACTTATCCAGTTCAGGCAATATTTCGTTTTTAACCAGTTTGTCATCCTCCTTATTGGACACCGTCAACTGCTTCTGCATTTCGTTAAAATCAAATTCAGGATAAATCTCTCTCATAAGAGCCTTTACAATGTCTTTGTAATTTTGCTTCGGAGTCCATGCCCGATTCTCATAGTCATAATTCCAACTGTTCATTAACTCCATAATCTTACGTTTAACTTCCTCGCGCCGCTCTGAACAGGGGAATGCCGCAAGGATGTCATTCAGGAAATTCTCAAATTTGACAATTGAATTCTGGGGATTATCTGGCGCGGTCCCATCAAACAAATGACCAATAACAGGAAGATATGCAGTCTCGTCAGACATCGTGTGTGCATATGTGTCACCCAGAACATGCAGCAAAACCCCGCATTGAACCAATTTGTCACGACGGCTCTTATCATCCGCAATGCTTCGAGCTTCATCCATGCACTTCTTATATTTTGTCGATACGCAACACCGATATTTCCTTACCCTATCAGGCCCGAATCCGTTCAAGTTGTGGAGTTTGGGAATAGATGATGATAACAAATTCCATATCGCGTCCCAACTCTCTGTATCCGGGTATTGTGACCCCCAGGCCAGGGCTTTCGCGTCATCCTGAGAATCCATCAGCTGCAATGCCAGCCACAAAACCAAATAATAATGAACATACTCATCATATAAACCAAGATGGTCAAACGACATCGACTTGTTACCAATAAACAAATACCGAGCCGCGCCAATGAGATCATCCAATGCATCCGAACTTGTCCATCTACCATTCTCGGGATTGTAGTAACGATAATTGTAGTATACCAGCGCTGTAGCATCCTCTGCGTACTCGCAAGAGAAACGCCACGAATTATCCAAGGTATTTTCTCCGTACTGGGCAGCAACAGCGCCGAACGGCGCGTACCCGTAATGAGCAGCGATTGAGCTGTCGGCAGAAACGACCTCGCTTACGTTCTTATTGCCATCGTGTGTGTAATATCTTCCCTCGCCAAATCCAGTGAGAATTAACCATGCAAGCTGGCGCGTTGCAACTTTACAGGTCGGATCCCACACATATGCATTACCGTTATTGTCTGCAATCTGCAGATAACCGTCATAAATGAACCGACATTCGTTCTTCGTCACGCGGCGGCCTATGCGGTCGTAGGACATTGAGATGAGTGTGGGTGTGGGTGAGTTTGCAGAGATGTTCTCCCAGAGGATTGGGCGGTTTTCGCCGTTGTAAGTAATGGACCAGAAGCCTGTCGCGGTTTTAATAAGGGTCTGGTTTCCGTCGTCGTCGAAAACCGGTTGAAAAGTTGAAAGACTGTTGGATATCGATGTATACTGATTGAGACTGTTGGCAGCGTACGTTGTATTCGTACCGCGCTCGGCAGCAGTTTCGCGGTTGCCGATATCGTCGAAGCCGTAAGCGTAGCGGTATTCGGCATCAATCGCCGCTACGGCATTCGTCAACTCGCTACGATTGTTGTAGGCGTAGGCAATCGTGTCGTTCTGCGCAAATGCGCTGCCTGTTTTCCAACAGGCGACGCGACGACCAGCGGCATCGTATGTGTAATCATACTGCGAGATTACATTGGTCGGCGTTGCGTTGCAAACATGGAGTAGCTGGTTGTTGGCATCGTATAACCAAGAAGCATTCAAGCCATTGGGATACGCAAGTGACAATTTGAGGTCGCTTCCGACGTGATAACTCCAGGAGAATTGTTTGATTGTTTGATTATTTGGATTGTTTGGATCGTTTGATTGCTCAGACGGGATCTGCATTGAGGCGAGGCGACTTGTCGTGAGATCATAAGCGAGGATTGTCTGGCGGGCGCCGTTGAGCGCATAGCCAGCATTGCGGCCGAAGGTGTCCCAATAACGGTCGATAGTGTTCGTGCCCGCAACGCCGACAACTGTCTCGTTGGTGAGAGCGCCGAAGAAGTCGTAGAGGAAAGTGGTGACGCCTGCGGCGTCACGGGCTTCGGTCTGACGGCCAAGGGCGTTGTACGCAAGCGAGACGGTGGGAGTGTCATCCGAGTAAACTGTGTTGGTGAGGCTGCCCCAGTTGTCGTAGGAGTAGTCCGTGACAATGCCACGAGCCCATGTGCGGCGTGAAAGTATACCATTGGGGGTATAACTGTAGGAAGGACCTTTGCCGTCGGCGTAGACTTTGTTGGTCATCGAGCCAGAGGCGATGTCGTAGAGCCAGGTGGTGACATCACCTGAGTTGGGGCCAAGTGATTCGTTGCGGTACGTCATCATCGTTGCCTTGTTGCCGAAGATGTCGTAGGTGTAGCGAACAGGATATGTCGCGCCGCCTTCGTAGGTCTTCCGTCCGCGAAGGTCGTATTCGTAGACAGTCGCGTTGCCGAGGGGATCGGTGACCGAGGCGAGATTGCCAAACTGGTCATAGGCGTAGGTTGTGCGGTTACCAAGGGCGTCGATAGAAGCGGAACGCTGACCGCGATTGTTGTATTCTGTGTGAGTCGTATTTCCACGACCGTCGATGTGAGCGATTTGGCGGCCAAGAGAATCGTAGGCGACAGTGTTGGTGACGGCAGAAACAGAGACCGTCTGAATCTCAACCCCATAGCGCGAGACTGTCAACGGCCTATTTGTAGCATACGGGACAACCTGGGACGATGTGACTACCGGGACGGAAACGTTCAATTGGTTTTCCGTGACATTGCCGCGGATGTCGGTGGTGTGGGAGCGCGCGGGAAGCGAGGCGGTTAGGCCGGTGAGCTGGCGAGCAGAAGAAGAAACGAGAGGAGCAATTGAAGCATCGGAACAAGAGACGATGTTGGTTTGGGTGAGCCAAATTGCAGAATCGTCCATGACAAACGAAGAGAATGACTCCGTCTTTCGCCATTCGGTCGATCCGGATTGCGGCTCGCTGGGGACAGCGAGCCCTACCAAGCGTGTTGTCGCGGTGCGGTTGCCGAGAGTGTCGTAGGTGTACTCGGTGCATGGCTCGTAGTCGGCGGAGGTGGAGACGATGCGGCCGAATGAATCATATGTGTGAACAGTGGAGAGTACCGCGCCCTGGAAACCAGAACGCTCTTCGCGAATGGTCTGACCAATGAGGTTTTCGTAACGCTTGGTGAAGCGAGGCGAAGAGGCTGTTTCGCCCTGTACGGTCTTCGACCAGCGCGTGCCGTCTGGGAGTATGCCGTAGGTGTGGAACTCGGGAGTTACCGCGGTGCCGGTAATGGAGAGCGTATCGCCGTTGGGGGAACGCGTGACAACACGGGTTGAGGTGTTGGGATTACGGACGAACACGGTTCGCCCGTCTGGACTGTAGGTCGTCGTCGTGGTGCTGCCGAGCTGGTCGACGCGGGCGCAGACACGGCCAAGCCGATCGTAACGGGCACGCGTCGCTGGGAGGCCAACTTGAGCAGCGTAGTTGGTCTTCCAAGTGGCAACTTGGCGACCAAGGGCATCGTACTCGTAGCAAGTCGTAAGCCAAGTGACGTTGGTCATGTCGAGCGGAATAAGACGTGATGCGGCAATCATACGCCCTTCTTCGTCGTAATCCCATGTAGTAGTGGAGCCGTCAGGCTGGGTCTCGGAAACCTTGTGACAGCAGTCCCACGCCGTGGTCGTCACCTGACCGGCGAGGTTTTCGGATGTTATCCGCTTGCCCTGTAGATTGTATGTCATACGGTTTCTGGCAATAGTATACCAAATCCCGTCGATCATTGCCTCGGTGCGAGTTTCGGTTACTTCACCTCGCGCATTGGTGATGGTGATGTCGCGGGGCGTCTTGCCGGAGACAGGCGCGGGGGATTGCTCGTGGAGATGAGTTACAGTGCGGATCCAAGTGTTTGACGAAAGCGCATAGTCATAGAGGTCGAGTGTGCCATCCTCGTGGCGGATGGAGGCGACAAAGCCAGCTTGCGGGCGAGTGAGGACGCTCGCCCCTACCGTTACGGGGTAGAATGTAGTCACTGTGCGGAGCACATTCGTTCCGCCAAAAGCCGCGCCCTGTGTGCCAACACGCTCGACGATGTTGGTCAAGGGCGAGTAGACGTAGTACGTGCGATCGCATTCGATGTTGTTGAGCTTCCTGACGACCGTGCGCGGGCGGGTGTCGACAGGAAGCACGAGATCGCTCGGATCGACCGGCGTGTAGTCGTAGGTCGTCGTCTCGGTCATCATGCCGGGACCGGAGCGCGTCTCAGAAATCACTCGATCTGATGAATCGTATGCGTACTGCGTCAAAAGCCCCGACTGGAGTTTCTTTGTCTTAATCTTTCCCTTGCCGTTGCCTGAGGTGTAGTACGTCCACTCGGTAACGTTTGTAACGCCGCCAAAGCCCTCGACCTTGTTCGTCATAGCAAACCCCCAGGACTCCCACTTGTAGTTCTTTTCCGACCTGGACAGACGCTCTCCAGACGACGACAGGATGTCCTTCACGACCTGCGCAGCGCGCTCGTCTTCGATTACGCGCTCCTTGCGCTCCTCCACGCCCGACGGACGCGTCAGCGACCAGTCTCCCATCACGTAGTCGTAGACATAGCGCTGAGTATCGCCGCCGCCCCGCTTGACCGTGACGACGGCGCGCTTTCCTTCGTTTTCGCGGCGAACGTTGAACACCTTGACTGGCGCGGCGTTCGGCAGAGCGTAAAGCCCTGTCGCGGCATTCTTCGAAGGCGCTTCGGCAATCGCATACACCTTGACATCGTAGCCAGTGAAGCCCGGATGCTGCACGATGTCCGCAAGGCGCGACGGCGTCAGGAACTGCCGCACGCCGTTGGAGTCGTAGACGATGTCGACGCCCATGTCGGCGGGCGTCACGGTGACGCCGCGAGCGTCCGTGATCGAGACGAGCTGGCCCAGCGCCCCCGTCATGTTCGTCGCAAGGAACCGGCGCTTCGTGCCGTCGCCGACGTAGAAGTCATAGTAGACAGGATCGCCTGCCGTCGCCCAGCCCTCCGCGTCGACCATCATGAGGCGCTCGTCCATCTTGATGTGGACGCTCGGATCGGGACGGGCCATCGACTCGCCGTCCTTGAAGACGAAATGGATCGGCTCTCCGTTGGGACGCGACATCACGACCTCGGCCGGCGTCACGCCGTCCGCAAGGTTCTGCGTGCCGAGCCGCTTGAACGTGTAGCCTCCAAGGACGGCATAGAGGGAATCGGCGGTGAAGATCATCGGCGAGTCGTTGTCCGCGAAAATCTTGAGGGCACATGACATCGAGCCGGACCACGGCGTCGACCGTCCAAGGCCAATCCGCACTTTTATGCATTCGTCATTCTCGCTATCCCCGTCGTTCGGGCTAACGTTGTTTCCCGTGCCGTCATCCTTGTCGCCGTTATCTCCTTCCTGTGGACAGCCGCACGAATTGCCATCCGTGGTGCACCCCTGCGGAAGATTAAGAGCAGCCTCCCTTTCAGCGAATGCATCGCCTGCGCAGAGCGAGAAGGTCGCCGCGACTACCGCGGCAAATCGCGTAACGTTGATGTTCATGGAATTCGTCTTCATTTTCGTGTGAAACTCAGTTTTCCTTGTTGGTGTAGATCAGCTTGCCGTCCTGGTAGATGTAGGTGCGGTGGCAGACGGAGGTCGTGACGCCGCGCGCCTTGATGAAGCGGAGCGTGATGTGTCCGTTGGCGTCGAAGTCGTCGGCAGTCAGAGTCTTGTTGCGCGTTCCGTCGTCGAACGTGACGCCGGAGACGAATATCTCGAGATTTACAGTCGTTCCCTCTGGAACCGCGCCGAGGAGGAGCGAGACCTCGACGAGCTGCGAGCCGTCGGGGTACGTCTCGGCGACGCGGTAGTACGTGCCGTTGTCCGCCCACACGGGCGTCACCTGCACTGCGTCGGATATCGCGCCGCCGTCGTCGAGGCGCGAGACGAGCCCCAAGTCGCGGTCGGCATGCGTGAGGAGCGAGAGCTTGACGCCATCGCCGGAGACCTCGGCGGAAAGCTGGAGCTCGCTGTCGTGCTCGATGAGGTTGCGGGGCGACAGCTCCGGGCAAGCGAGCGTCTGCTCGGCGTCCATCAGTATCGCCGGGTTGCGCTTCGGGAAGCGCGAGCGCACGACCTCGACGAGCGCGTAGGCCGTGTCGTCGAAGACAAGCCCTTCGTGCGCGACCGAGACGAGATAGAGCCCTTCCGTCTCGAAGACATACGGCGTTGCGACGGACTCGGTCCAGTTGGTGACGGCGGTCCATCCGTTGGTTCCGTCGGCAACGCTTATCGCCACTTCGCTTTCGGCGCTTTCATACGGCGCGATCTTCAGCGCGTCGCCCGTGCGGATGACGAGTGCGTTCGTCGTGTAGTCCTCGGCGAAGACGTCGAACGGCTTCCACGCGACGTTGAACGACCCTGCGAGCGAGCGGTCACGGAGGGAGATTGTCGCGACACCGTCTTCGGCAAGCGGGATGTCGGCGTAGAATCCGTCGCCAATGGTCTTGACGGTTGCGAACATCGCGTTCGTCCCTGGATAGGCGACCTCGACTTCAAGCACATCGCGCCAGAGGTCGCGCCCTTCCACGCAGAGCGGCGAGACAAGGCTTTCGAGAGGAAGATTGGCGACATCCGTCGCTTCGTCCGCCCTGTGTTCCTTCCAGTCCGCAACGCCGTCGCCGTCCGCGTCGGGTCCGCCGAAGTTGACGAACCGGAGGTCGTATACCGCGAGGAACGTGTTCACCTCCCAGTTGTGCCAGACGAGGCGGAACTCGTGAACGCCTGCTGGAATCTCTGGAAGGAAGAAGTAGGCGTCCTCGCTCGTCCCGTAGGGCGCGGAGACGACCTGACGCGCGACGAAGAGTCCGTCGACGAAGAGCGAGAGGTCGAACGAATCCATCTTCGCGTAGAAGTTGTGCTGTCCGACGCGCACTGCGAGAGCGTCCGCGCCGCCCTGCGGGACGTCGAGGCTCCACGTGAGAGAGCCCGCGCGCTCGGCTGCGTATGCGACGCCTTCAGCATCCGTGCGCCACGTTCCCGTCGATGCGGCGAACGACGCACCCACAACTGTCTCCCCAATTGCGGCAGGAGCCCAGTTGATGTCAGCGACGAGCGGATTGCCGCGCGTGTTGCGCACCTCGGCATAGTCCGACGCACCGTCGCCATCCGTGTCGGAGACAAACGGATTTGTCCCGTGACGGAATTCCTCGATGTTGACGAGTCCGTCGCCGTCTGGGTCGAGCAGCGCCTCGCCAGCGACGAACGGGCAGAGGCCGTTTGCAACCTCCCATGCGTCGGGCAAGCCGTCGCCGTCGGTGTCGGGCGAGTTGGGGTCTGTCCCGGCGCGGTACTCGGCGAGGTTTGAGAGCCCGTCGCCGTCTGGATCGAGCGCGGCGTCGGACGGATCGGCGGAATCGAGTCCGTGCCGCTCCTCCCACCAGTCGGGCATGCCGTCGGAATCGGAATCCACAGGTTCGCCGCCCGATTCGTGCAGAAGGAAGCGGGCGGGTATCGTCTCGGACGGAAAACCGGCAGGAGACCACGCCAGCTCAAGTCCTGCATTGCCCCCGTTCTCGAAATACTCCACCTTAAGCGGATGCACTCCGGCGGAAAGCGCCATAGTAGCCGACTTCGAGGACATGGAGTGCTCGCCGTCGTTGTCCGCCAGCTCCTCGCCGTCGATGAAAAGGCGCGAGCCGTCGTCGGACGTCAGCGTGAACGTGTATTCGCCGGAGCGGGGCACAAGGAGAAATCCGCCGAACTCCGCCGCGAAGCGGTCCGTCAGGTCCGAAGGCGCACCCGAGAAGGCGTCGTACGACTTCGGGTAGAAGATCCGATCCGCCGCCGAGTGCGCACAGGGCGAAAGGTGCGAGAAATCCGGCAGCGCGTGGACACCTTCCGGCAGGCGGTAGAACGTCGCCGACAGGCCGCGCGCATAGCCGCGCGGCGCGGACGCCGGGGGGATGTGGCAGAGCGACTGCGAGGGAACGGTCTGGCGGGAGATGCCGGGGCCCGACCATTCAAGCCGCAGCGCCTCGCCGCCCCAGTCCTCGTAGTGGCGGAGCTCGAGCGCGTGCCATCCGGCGGAAAGCGGCACGGATGCCGACGCTGTGCGCGGGGCGTGAGGCACGGCGTCAGAAACGGCGGTCGTTCCGTCGACGACAAGCTCCGCGCCGTCGTCGCTGGTGACGAAGAACGTGTACAACCCCTGCGCGGGGATGCGGATGAATCCCGTCAGCCTGCACGCGAACCAGTCCCCTGGCGCCGGAGACCCGTCGGGCCAGGAATGCTCCGGGAAGTCGACGAACGGAACCGTCGAGTCCGCCGACGGCATGAGGTGCGCGAAGTCCGGCATTCCGCCGCATTCGCCGGAAGTGCGGAAGAACTCCGCGAAGAGCCCCTGGCGCGCGGAGCGCGGATCGGGTTCGAAGAAGCGCGGATCCGTCCCGAGGGCGAACTCGACCGCGTTGGAGAGCCCGTCGCCGTCTGGGTCGAGCGCGGCGTCGGACGCATCGAGCGGATCCAGGACGTTCGCGGCCTCCCATGCATCGGGCAGCCCGTCTCCGTCGGTATCGGGCGACAGCGGGTCCGTACTTGCGCGGAACTCGGCGAGGTCGGACAGTCCGTCGCCGTCGAAGTCATCCGCGCCGTCGCGCGAGAGCGAGCCGAACGCGGCAAGCTCCCATTCGTCGGGAAGCGCGTCGCCGTCGGACGAGAGGCCGAGCGGGCGAACCGAGGTGACAGACACGCCGTCAAGCCGTCCCGAACCTCCGGCAACGATCTCGGATGCCGTCTGCGGCGCGTCCGGGCCCATGGACAGGCCCGACTCAAGGAGGACGCCGTCCAGATAGAAGTCCCAGACCCTGGCCGCAAAGTCAAGTCGCGCGGTGGTGCGCACCCACGACTCCTCTTCGACTGCGACTGCTGTGTTGGTGACGAGCGACGAGCCGTCCAGCATGACGGGATGGCCGTACGCGTCAAAGGCGAACGCGCACGCGGAGTCGCGGAGAGCGGACGATGCGATGGATGCGGCGAACGACCTGGTCGGCGCCTGCTGGCGCGCGTCAAGCCATATTGCATCCGGCGCAGCGGGAAGAGCGTGCGACACTTCGGCGGAGGACTGCCCGGGGGCCAGCTCGAGCGCCATGCCGTCCAAGGCCGACTGGCATTCTCGGACAATTGCCGCTTCTGCCCTGGATGCGTTCCATCCGTTCTGCCCTGCGAGCCGTCCCGGCGACACCGCAGGAAGTGCGAATGTCTCGACGAAGGAGAAGTCGCCGAACCCCGCGTCGGACAGCGGATCCATGCCCCACGCGACCTCGAGTCCGTCCAGAACGCCGTCTCCGTCCGTGTCGGCCGCAAGAGGCGACGTGCCGTATACAAGGCGCTCCAATTCATCGGGAAGGCCGTCTCCGTCAGTGTCGCGCGCCGCGTCCGAGACGAGATACAGGCGCGAGGTCCCTGGAACCGGGGGCGCGTCGTCCCACTGCTCGGAGACCGCCGCGCCTGGCGAACGGAGGATGTGCGACCATGTCGACCGCGCGGCGGACGCCGCGCCATCGCCGTCGGCGGAGAAGAGGTCGTAGGGATGTGCGCCGCTGACGACGGAAAGCGAGACAACGCCGTTCGTCGGGTCTGCGAGAAGAGAGGAAAAGCGAGGCTCACCGGACGGCGCGGCGAGCCCGGGGAGGCGTCCGAAAACACTGAACAGAAACGGCTCGTCGTCCGTGCGCAGGAGAAAGAGCGTGTCGCCCGGGAATGGAGACGCGAACGAAGGGAGGCCCGTCGCCGGATCGAGCCATCCGCCGGAGCAGAACACGGCGTTCGTCGTCGCACCGGAATCAGCGCCGAGCATATAGAGCCGGTCAGACATCTCTCCGCCGTCGCCGGCGAACGGTCCGGAGATAAATGCGGCGGGGCCGTTCCCTGCCATCGGAGCGAACGGCATCTCGACTTCGACAACGCCGTTCGTGCCAGCGTCAAACCGCGACACGCCGACAGCATCGTCGGCGAAAAGCGGACAGCGCACAAAAGCCGCAAGCGCGGGCATCGCTGCCGCCGCGGACACCAGAAACCTAAATGAAAATCGACTTTTCATATCTGGCTCCATTATCTCATTTTCACCGTCTGAAGTATATTCCCCCAACGGGTACCATCGAAAGGAGTGCGAAGGACACACCCCACGGGATGCTTGCTTTCGCTGCGTGGAATTTCGAACATGCGTACGTTATGTTTAGTCGCAGACGCCGCAGAATTTGCGTCCGATTTCGATTGTCGTCGCCCCCGCGAATGGAATCCAGGCAGCTCTTCATTCGCCCGGCAGTCGTGCGGGCGACAATCGGGAATCGTCCGCGGCACATCCGCCGCGTGCAAATACTAGCATGCCAGTCCGCCATCCAGAGGCGTTGCGCAGACTGCAGTTATCTACGATGACTGGGTGAAGCGGCGTCCCGCCGCTTCGAGACAGTACGAAAGAGTTCTTCGTTTCAGAAGCGGCGGGACGCCGCTTCCCCCAGTCAACACGGACACTCCAGCCCTGTTGACATTCATAGATGCCGCTCATATTTATCCGCTTGATCGCCACTTCCCGTGCGTCGCGCGCTTGCCGCCATTGTCGCTTCTGACGGTCAGGACGCGATAAGGGGAATCCGATCTCATGCCGGCCTGTGCTCCTGCCTGGGCGTTTCGCAGAATACCAAACTTTATCGCCTTTCGATTTCGAACAGTTCGCCGTCGAAGGCGGCTTCAAGAGAAACGGCGAAACCTCTCTCGGATAGCTCGCGGCCCGATGCCTCGCAGACGGTCTCGGACGTGACGCCCTTCCTGACCGCATAGCGCGCCGCCTTGTCTATCCGCCGCCGACACCAGGAATCGAAATGGTGACAGAATTTTCATACCGGACTGTATTCACTTTTCACTTACGTGCGTTTGACCTATTTATTCAAAGCGGACCCGGAACGGCAAAACACCGGAATCCTGTCGATCGGCGTCTTTACGCTGACGACGCATCCGCCGTCGACCGTCCCGCCGGTATGGAAGTCGACCCACTTGCCCTTCGGCAGCCAGACTTTGATTTCCCCGACATCCGCCGTCACCGGGCAGACGAGAACGTCGCGCCCGAACATGTACTGCGTCTCGAAGCCCTTCGGCGCGTCGAACAGCGGCGTCATGAACGGCGCGTTCTTCTCCACGACCTCCTTCGCCGTCTCCACGACATACGGCTTGATTTTCTCGCGAAGACGTATCTGGTCGACTATCAGACTCTCCATCTCGGGCCCGAAACGCGACGGCGTCATGTCAGTCCCGCCGCCATGGATCCGCATGACCGGACAGAACGTCGCGAACTGGACCCAGCGTATGAACCGCTTGTGGTAGTTCTTGTCGGTGTACTGTCTGCTTGGCCGGAAGAAACCGCCCGCATCCGTTGTCCAGTACGGGAGCGACGACATGGAGAAGTTCAGTCCCGCCAGTATCTGCGTGCGGAAGTCGCTCCAGTCGCTGCCTACGTCCCCGCTCCAGACCACGGTCGCCGTGCGTGCAAGGCCCGCGTAGCCCGAGCGAGAGAGGACGAGCGGCTGGGCCTCGGGACGCAGCTCGCGCTGACGCCGGTAGGCTTCGGTGTTGACGAGCAGCGGATATATGTTGCGGTAGACGCTGCCGTCCCCGATGGCGATCTGGCGACCGGCCAGATCGTCGTTCTCCGGCTCGCAGGCATCGAGCCACCATGCGTCCATGCCCGTGGACATGAGGTTCTTCGCGAACCAGCTCCAGTAGATGTCGGCTGCCTTAGGATTCGAGAAGTCGATCCAGTCCGTACCAGGCACGAGCCCGCCCGCCGCCTCGACTTCGCTTCTGAAGACCGACTTGCCCGATGTCTTCGACCAGACGCTCAGCATGACGCGCATGCCGAGGCTGTGGCATTCGTCAACCATCGCCTTCGGGTCCGGATAGCGCCTGCGCTCCCATTCCATCGAGTTCCAAGTACGGTCCGTCCACCAGTGCCAGTCCTGCACGATGACGGAAACGGGTATCTTGCGGTCCGCGAACCAGTGCGCGGCCTTCAGCAGCTCCGCCTGGTCGTGGAAGCGCTCCTGGCAGTGCCAGTATCCCCAGCACCAATCTGGCAGCGCGGCGGTTCCGCCGCAGTCTGCGCGAAAGCCTGCGATCGCCTTCTCGGGCGCGCCGGCGTAGACGATGTAGTCCGTGCCGTCCGCCTGGTCGGACACGAACCGCGTCTCATCCCGGTCCTTGCGGAACTTTAGGATCGGTCGGTCGTTCTTTTCTCCTCCCACGCGCACCGTGTGGCGTCCCGGCTGCAGCTCGACCTGGAAGCCGACCGTAGGCGGCAGCCAGCGGTTCCTGTTGTTGACGACACGCCTGCCGTCGATGTCGACGACCTGGCGGCGCGCCATAGAAACGCCGCAGTCGAGTTGGAAGGCGTAGAGTCCCGCTTCGGAAATCTCGAATACGCCTTCCATCTCGGCGTTCGTCCGCTTCTCCTGCGCGTTGCCGTGGCCGGTGGTGACGTTCACGACCTCCGTCTTGCCTTCTCCGGCAGGCGAGAGCGGAATCTCCGTTTCGCACGGATTGAACTCGATCTTTGAATAGTTGTTCCAGTAAAGGCCCCAGTTGCGCGTCGAGACGAGAAACGGCACGACGACCTGAGTGTTGACCTGGGTAAGGCGGCGCGGCTGGTTGCGGATGTCGAGAACGCCGTCCTGGAACTGCCCGAGCCCGTACAGGCGCTCCGTCTTGGGCGAGTCGAAGGCGACGGACTTCTCCGAGACCTCTTTCTCCGAGAGTATCGCACGACCCTCCGCGTCAAAGAAGGAGACAAGCCCCGACTTCTTGTCGTACACCGCCTTGAGCGCGCCGTTGCGCACTTCGATACTGTCCGCCGACTCGGTGCGCGCCAGCTCTATCTCGCGCCCGACCGTCAGCACGAGCTCCTTGGCGACGCGCTGGCCGCGCGTCACCCGCAGTTCGTCTGGGCGGTAGGCCGAAAAGGAGACCCCCTCGGCGATAGCGGACGCGGAGATAACCGCGAGAACGACAAAACAACACTTTTTCATCTAGTTTGTCCTTTCTGTTCCAATTTACAGATTCATCCCACGAATCACTTGCCCGGCTTGGCGTGGCACTTCCAGACAGCGGGGAAGTCCTTAACCTGCGTCAGGCGCTCGCCAAGGGCGATGCCTGCCTTTTCAAGTTCGCCGCAGACGGGCTTCTCGCCTTCGGGCGGCGGCACGAGCGCAATTGCGTAGACGGTCTTGCCGTCCTTGGACGCTGTATAGCGAATGTCCTCGCGGGTGGCCTGCGGGATGCGACCTTCGTTGAACCCCTGTCCACTGAGCGGCGGGGTTTTCGCGAGCTGCGGACCCTCCCCGCACACCTTCCACGGGACGGTGCCGAAGATCGCCTCGCCGTTGACAGCCATCCAGGCGGCGATGTCTTCGCAAACGGCGAGCTCCTTCTCGTCGATCGAGCCATCGGCACGAATAGGTATCGAAAGGAGCAGGTTGCCGTTCTTCGAGACGATGTCGGCGAGAAGACGCAGGACCGTGCCGGCGCCCTTGTAGCGGTTGCGGTTGCTGGCGTCGCGGTTGTAGTGCCACTCGCCGATGCAAGAGCAAGTCTGCCAGTGCGGGAACATGGGCGTCTGCGGAGTGCCGCGCTCGACGTCCCACACGATAGACTTGCGCTCCTTCTCACCCAGGACCTTGCCCGTAAGCACCGCCTCCAGCCTGCCGCCGTGCTGACTCATGTTCGCATTATAGAACTCAGCAGCGATCTCAAGGCCGGTCTTCGACTCGTTCAGCGGCCAGAAAGGAAGCACCGTGTCGTCGAAGTAGAGGACGTCGGGCTTATATTTGGCGACAACATCCATGACGCGCCCCTTGAAGTTTTCCATGAAGGCGTCGGACGGCTTGGACGCGCCGTGTCCCCAGGCCCAGCGCTTGTGGATAAGCCCGAGATTCTTGTAGTCGGGCGAGGGAGTATGGTTCTGCCAGTAGAGCTGCTGCGGGTCGAAGCCTTCCCACCACTTGCCCTTGCCGTCCTCCTTCGTCGCGAGCCCGTCGTAGTCGCGCGAAGGCTCCATCCACGTCCATGCGTGTGCAGCGTGGAAGCTCGCGCCGAAGCGAAGTCCGCTTGCTTCTGCGGCTTTTGCCCATTCCTTCAGGATGTCGCGTTTCGGACCCATGTTGACGGAGTTCCACGGCTGGAGCGGAGAATCCCAGTTGTCGAAGTTGTCGTGGTGGTTCGCCATCGCGACGATGTACTTCGCGCCCATCTTCTTGTAGAGAGCGCAAAGCTCGTCCGGCCTCCACCGGTGCGCCGTCCAGAATGGGATCAGATCCTTGAAGCCATACTCTTTCGGGTCACCGTAGCGGTCGCGGTGGAACCTGCCCTGCCCGCGGCGCGGGTCGCCATACATGTGGCGCGCGTACCAGTCGCCTGCTTCGGGTACGCATTGCACGCCCCAGTGGCAGAAGATGCCGAACTTGGCGTCCTCAAACCATTCGGGCACTTTGTATTGCGCTTCGAGCGAACCCCATGTCGGGAGAAACGCCGCGGCGGCGAGAGATTCTTTCGTCTCGTACCAGCTCTTCAACACATCGAAGGCGGCCTTGCGCTCGCCCTTGTCCGATACAAGACCCTTGCGGTTGTAGAAGTCCTGTGTGCCGCGCAGCGGACGGCGCGGAGACATGAAGTCCTTGAGTATCCACGGGGAAATGCCGGCGAGCCCTTCGATGCGATCGAACATTCTCAGGTTCGCCTCATAGACCATCGCCTGATTCTCCTCGGTGAAGCGCGTCCACTTGTCGCCGTGGCGTCCCGCCACCGCGCCGCCGCCGAATTCGCTGACGATTACCGGCTTGTCATAGGGGATCTCCCAAGTCATCTTGTCCGCCGTGCCCACGTCTCGGTACCAGCCGATGTACTCATTGAAGCTTACGATATCCACATATTCGTGCAGATTGTCGCTCAGGCGATTGACAAAGTTCCTCTGTCCCGTGACCTCCATCGCCATTGACACGAGGCGCGTCGAATCGAGTTCTTTCGCCTTGCGGGCGAGACGGCCGAGAAACGCGTCGCGCTCCTTTGAATGCGGCGTCTCGTTCGCGATGGACCAGATTATCACATTCGCCCTGTTGCGGTCGCGGCGGATCATCTCCGTCAGCTGCTGCTCGGCGCTTTTGTATGTGTTCTCGTTTCTCCAGTCTATCGTCCAATAGACGGGTATTTCGCTCCAGACCATGAGGCCCAGCCTTTCAGCCGCGCGCACCGTGTATTCGGGATGCGGATAGTGCGCCAGACGCACATAGTTGCAGCCGAGCGCTTTCGCCTCCTTGAGAAGCGCCTCGGCCTCCGCCGCCGTGCGCGTGCGCCCCATGCGCCCGAATGCCTCGTCATGCAGGCTGACGCCTTTGAGAAAGACGGGCTCGCCGTTTAGGAGTATCTCCTTGCCGCGCGTCGCAATCGTGCGAAAGCCGATTTCGTCGCGGACCGTCTCGCCGTTCGCGGAGACTTCGACGGCATACAGCTTCGGGGAAGAGGGGCTCCACGGAGACGGCGACGCGCCGCCAAGGTCTGCCCGCCAGACGCTGGCGTCGTCCGTCACGCCGGCGAGGTTTAGCCCGAGCTCCGGTATACGCACCGCAACCGCCACACCGGCCTCGGGCGCGTTCAGCGCCACGCGTACGCCGTCGAGCCCGACCCGCCAGTCGTCTATGCGCACTGCGGGACGCTCCTCGATGCGCACGCTGCGGATGATCCCCCCGTAGTTCCACCAATCGTATATCAACGTCGGGATGCGCTCGGCGCGCCGCTCGTTCTCCACCGCGACGACGATGCTGTTCGCGCCGTCCCGGACGGCCTCCGTAACGTCGAGCGTGAACGGAGTGAAGCCGCCCTCGTGCCGACCGACCCGCCGGCCGTTCACCCATACGACCGCGGTCTGGCTGACGGCGTCGAACGTGAGAAGCGACTTCAGGCCTGGCGTTCGCTTCCAGTCGAAGTTGCGCTGATACCAGACAAGCCCCTCGTAGCACCAGAGATGGGGATCCTGCGAGTTCCAGTCGCCAGGCACCGACAGCGTCGGCTCAAGCGAGAAGTTGTATTCTACCAGGTCCCTGGGGCCGCCATGCCGGTCCGCTCCGAATGTATCGCGGTCGCGCATCGGATGGTTGCGGTAGTCGTTCAGGCCGGTTTTCTGGACATCGACAATGTAGTGCCATTCCCCGTCCAGGGACATTCCGAATAGTGACGGAACCAAGGCAATCGACATGGCCAATGCCGACAAGCGACATGTTTTCATCTTCTGTTTCCTTTCTGTTGCATCAATAAGCCGATTCTTTCAATGCGACATGTTCACTCCCCGACTGCTATCACCGCGCGGCGGTACGCGAACAAGGCCGGCTTGCCGCCGTCCTTCACGCGCAGGATCACGTGAAGTTCGCCGGAATCGCCCGGGGAGACGTCCGCAAGGGACACGGTCGCACTTGCGCCGTCGGATGCAAGCGATCCGCCATTGAGCGTGCCGGCGGCGCGGTATATGAACCACTCGAATTCGACCTGGTCGCCGTCGGGGTCGCATGTCCCATCGGCGCTGAGCGCGATTGTCTCGCCGCGCGCAGCCTTTATGCGCACAACACCCTTAGTTGTGTCGCCGTTGAGCACCGCAACGGGATTGTGGTTCGCATCCTCGTACCTTGACGTGGCGCCCCAAAGGATTCGAGCCGCGAAGTCGCTCTGGAACTCCCTGCGCCAGCGCGCAATCGAGCAGAAGTTGAGCTTCTTGCCGTCGAACTCCTCCCATTCGGACGGGCTGCGCCAGACTTCATGCATCTCCTTGTCGGAGTCCGGCATGCGCCACTCGTAGCGTCCGCCCCAGCCGCCGTATGCAGGCGACTCCTTCCACCCAAGCCCGTTTTCGACGAGGCCAAGGAACGCCGGCGTGTCGCCTTCCATGTAGTAGTAGTATGACGGATAGAACGCCCCGAGCGGACTCTTCGACTTCACGTTCTCCTCAATCCAAATGTTCTCCAACATGTTGCGGTAGGGGAAGCGGACGCTTCCGTGCATGTCGCCGGAGATGCCTCGCCAGACGGTGTTGTCGTAGTTCCCCCCGTCGCCGGGCTTGTCGGGCGGACACGGATCGACTATGTAGCAGACCTCGGGGAATTCCGTGCGGACCACAAAGCCGGCGTTGTCCTGGTCCGATATCGAGTACACCTTGACGCGCCCGGCCGCCTTCGCGAACGCCTCGTCGGACGAAGCGGAGGCCTTCGCCTCCCTTAGCGCGCGGAGCAGGGTGTTGGCGCCGCCCCAGACGCTCACCCACAGCGTGCGCGGGTCGTCGCGCAGTATCGCCCGCGCAAGCATCTGGGAGCCGCGGGTCGAGTATCCGACCGAGCCCGTGCCGTATCCCGTCTGCCCCTTCGCCGTGACCGAGCGCAGGAAATCAGGCGTCGGATATCCGGGAGCATGGACGCAGAGGTTCGGGTACACCTGCTCGTAGCGGTCTATTGCCGCAAGCAGAATGTCCTCGCGCGGATTGTCCTTCATGTGGATCGACGTCGTGGCCACGATTCCCTCGAAGTTGAATTCGTTGGCATAGGAGAGAAGCCGCGTGAGCGAGCCCTGGTCGTCCGGCTCGTTCGCGATGTCGGTGAGCACGACGAGCCTGGGACGGCTCTCCAGCACGCTCAATGCGCGCTCTGCCCCGGACGTTATCGAAACGGAAAAGCCCATCTGCGAGCCGTCCCTGCACAGCGACAGTTCGCGGTTCCCCGCGCACGCGTGCCACCATCCGCCGTCCGCGGACTTGCGCCAAAACGCCGCCGGACGCCCGGCCAGCTCCGCATCGCACGACAGCAGCGTCGCCTTCGCCTGGCCCGTGGAAGCGGATATCTCGGCAATGGCGTCGCCAGCTGCCTCAATCTTCGCGCCGCCGACTGCGGCGCGTCCGGCGTATATCGTCTTGGGAGAAGACACGGAGTCCACGGTCAGCGCGGCCCCGCGCTCCATGTTCACGCTCGCGAAGCGCATTCCCTGCGCGGACGGCGTGAGCACCGCGCCGCTGCGGACGACAAGGGCAAGCGCGGAATCACCGGACGACACGCGCGCGACGCCTTGCGCCACTTCCAGCGTACCTGCTCCGCCCAACGCCGAGGCAAGCGTTCCCGAGCCGACCTTCACCAACGACGCGCCGGGAGCGCCATCCGACCAGCTCCCGCTGAAATCGGACTTCGAGTTTGTGTAGAACTTCACCCCGGACCCGATCGACGCGTCGCGCCCTCCGTTGCCGACAACGACCTTTGCCTTCGAACCCGCCGGGAAGTTTATCCCGTGGTGGCCGCCGCTGCCGGTCAGGGCGAACGCCCCGAACGTGACGCATCCGTCCATGAGCGCTACGTTGATCTTGCCTACTATCTCGCATGAATAGGCGTTCGGGAACCCGGACTTCCCGGAGCAGAAATAGCGGTCCTTGTCTGCATCGCCGGCATAGACCTTTCCCGTGAACGCGGTGTTGTCTCCGCAGAAGCGGATTGTGTTGTACAGCCTGAGATATCCGCTTCCTTTGATCTTGCCCCGCATGACGAACGGAGTTCCGGCGCCTGCGCTTTCGAGCCAGCTGTCCGAAGTCTGCGAGACGTCCTTTACGTCGATTGAAGTATCCTCGGCAACCGTGCCGGGCAGCCCGGATGCATAAAGGCCGACATGGTATATCCCGACCGTTCCGCCTCCGCCAATCTCGCGGAACTTTATCTTTGGGTGGACGCGCCCGATGTCGGTGCTCCTGAAGGTTACGTCGGCAGACACTATGAGATTCGAGACGGACTTGTCGCCGTTGCACCAGACGACCGCGTTATTCGCGACTTCCGCAGTCATGTCCGCAGATGGGACTCCCAGCGTCCAGTTCGCCGAATCCCACCAGTTGCCTTCCGATCCGCCGATCCACAGCGTCTTCGCGCCATTCGAGGCGGCCAGTCCGGCCGCAGTGAACGTCAGCGCCCCGTCCCGCAGAGACGGCACGTATGAATAGGTGCAGCCCTTTGTCCGGAACGCCGCCGCAACGTCGACGCCCTGCGCAGCGTCCACGCCTGAAATGGAAAAGTCCTGTCCGTCGACGGACGGAATCGCATATACCGTGCCGCCATTGACGACAAGCCTTCCGTTCGCGCCGCACTCCACCTGGCTTGCGCCCAGGTCAAGGACACCCCCTTCGCAGACTTCGACCTGGCCTTCGAAGCGGACCGCGCCGGTCCCGCCGGTCTTCAGCTTGATCCTGCCGCCGCCGCGAACCACGACAGGGCCTGCGAAGGCGTACCCGTTAGTCACGGCCAGCATGCCACCTTCGACGACGATGCCGATGGACGAAGCCACGGGACCGTTGAGGTTCACGGTTCCGCCTCCCCGGAACACAAGGGCACCCGGCTTCCGCCCGGATGGCGCGCCGTCCCCGATTGCGGCGCTTATTGTGTTTTCGTACGACGCGCTGTCGACTGTCGCGCCCCCTTCGCCGACGCTGAAAGTGAGATTGCCGCTTTGCGGCATCAGGTCGTTGCCTCCCGAAGCCGCTTCGAACGTTCCTCCGTCAAAGAGCACCGACCCCGTCCCGTTGCCGGCCGCGATGCGCCTTGCCCTCAGGACGCCGCCGGTTAGTCTGCACGATCCTCTTCCGCCGGTTGCGCCGACATTCAGCGTTCCGCCGAGGTCGACCGTTCCGCCGGACATCTCCAGCTCGCCCGTTCCATTACTGGTTCCGACATAGGCGTCCCCTGGAGTACTCACCGACCCGCCCTTCATGACGAGTCTTCCCGTGCCGGAGCTGCCGCCGACCCAGATGGTGCCGCCGGGGTGGTTGAAGTTGTTGTCGTAGATTATCAGCGACTGGGTAAAGGAGCCTCCTTCGCTTACGTATTCGCCATATCCGCCGGAAGTAGCGCCAATGGCGAAATTGTAGCCGCACCAGACGCTTCCGGCGCGGTTGGTGAAGACGCCGTTGGCGCCGCTGTTGTCGCCTATCCTGAACTCCTCCCCGGAAACCCACGACCCGCCCGTCATCAAGACGGACGCCGTCGAGTTCTGCCCTGCGGCAATGCGGACGCGACCCCAGTTGTTCTGGGCTTCGATTCGGCCTCCTTCCACAAGGACCTGCGCCCGCGAATCCTTGCCCTCGGCTATCCTCATGCACTGAGCGGACGGCGAGCCGCTCGCGCGTATGCATCCGTCGCGGAGCGTCACCGATGCAGACGACCCCTCCCCCACCGCGACCAGGAAGTACCCGCCGTCGCGCGGAACGCCGTCCACATACCCGAGCAAAACATCCCCGCCGTCGACGACAAGGCTTTCAGACGAGCCTTTGCCCTCCGCAATGCCAAGCGCACCTTCCCTTACGAGGTTGTTTCCGGCGGTCACTTCCACAGAGAATGCCGCAGAGGCGGACACAATCGCAATGAATGCGGCGAGTTCAGCACTTTTTCTCATTTCAGTTGAGTACTTTCTTTAGACTTTGACATACCTGGCGCGACAGGGCCGCACCGACTCTTTTTTTTGCCATTTGACGTAAATAATTATACTCTTCATCCGCCGCAATAACAATTCCTCCATTGGGGTATACCGCAGGTGGAGAGTATTGTCTTGCCGTGAAGAAACCTGTAGAACTTTTGAAAAACTCCGAGCGTTGTAAAAATTGGCTCCGTTACCACTTCGCCTTAGCTTCGCGCATCACAACCTCATTCATAGAACTGTTACTAAAGTGTTTAGACTGGGGCTGCGCCCCAGCCCCCAACATATCCCCTGCGACACATCCGGCTGGGACGCGCGAAGCCCAAGGCGTAACGGTAGTGAAGCCCTTTTTCAAGCCGTCGGAGTTTATGTTTTCTCCCTCCAGCTCCCTTATTCGCTTGATCGCCGCTTCGACCGCACAGAGCCGAGCCCCTCGCACACCACAATCCGGTAGGGCGCGATCACCGAGCGCGCCGCAACGGTTGTGCCAAGTCCGCCTCGGCAACCGAACAGCGACTGACTATGGAGCCGAGCTTCCAGCCGCGTATAATACAGCCGCCTTACAATCCCAACGCGGCAAGATGCCGCGTCTCCATAACTCCCACACCCATTCGCACCGCCATTGTACTAGCGACGGAGTAGCGACCGAACAGCGACCAACAATGGAGACGCGGCTTCCAGCCGCGTTATACTCTGGAGTATTTTAACCACAGACTGCACGGACAGGCTTCGCTAACGCTCGCCCTAATGTGCAACTGAGCTGTTGCTATCAAGGGGGTCCGTCGCGCGGGGCCTGCTTCGCAGTTCGCGCTGCGCGCTCACCCAACCCGACGCCTTCGGCGCGGGCGCATCTCGCGACGGACATTCGCAGCCATCGTACTGGATCATAGAATCAACTGACCGTATGATCACCCAATGGTTGCGTCACTTCGCCGTCGCGCTCTTCATGAACCTGTCGATGACGGACTGGTGAGCGGACTTAAGGACGGCAGGGTCGAACTTGAGGACCTTGCGGTCGTAGGTGAGAAGTCCGTTGATCTCGATCTCGACGTCCGTCGTCTGCGTGTAGACCGATCCGCCAAGCCCCTTTTCGGCAAGCTCGCCGAGCTTGTCCATAAGCCCGAGATACGTCTTCTCCAGTCCCTCGCGCGTCTTTGTGTCGTTGATTCCGCCGTAGCCCCAGTCGCCGGTATGCTTGCCGCCGAGAGACTTCGCCTGGTCGAACGCGCGCCAGATGTGGCCCTCGACGGGATGTCCGAGTCCGCCGAACTCACCGAGGAACGATACGCGCCTGTCGTTCACGCGCGGCATTCCTGGCCCGCGGTAGATGTGATAGTCGACGGCGTCCGCAGGCTCGCACTCGCCTTCAGGACGGTGCTGCGTGGTGAAGACGCGGGCGCGCGGAGGATGGACGTCTCCTCCATCCCAGTCCGACCAGCCGGACGGACCGTCCACAAGCCGGGTCGGGTCGTACTTCTTGACGAAATCGAGCGTGAAATGCGAAAGCGCGCGGTCGTGCTGGCCCCAGCCTTCGTTGTACGGCACCCACATCACTATGGACGGGACCTTTCTCAGGTGGTCGACAAGCCCCTTGAGCTCCTCGCGGAAAAGACCGTACCCCTTCACGTTGTGCCAGTTGAACGGCGCGCACGGGTCGAAATTGCAGCACGGCATATCCTGTATGACGAGCAGCCCCATCTTGTCGCAGAGCGCGTAGTACCTGAGCGGCTCAACCTTGATGTGCTTGCGCATCGTATTGAACCCGCAGTCCTTGAGCGTCTTGATGTCGAACGCCATCGCCTCCTCCGAAGGCGGAGTTAGAAGTCCGTCGGGCCACCATCCCTGGTCGAGCGTCGCCATGACGAAGTACGGCTCGTTGTTGAGGAAGAAGCGCCACACGCCCTTCGCGTCGCGCCGCCGCTCGAACTTGCGCATCGCGAAGTAGCCCTTGACGGCGTCGCCGCCGAACGTCGCCGTGAAACGGTACAGATTCGGCGAATCGGGGTTCCAGAGCTTGAAGTTCTTGGGCATCTTGATCTTCATCGGCTCGCCCGGGCGGAACTTCGCCTTGATTCCGGTTCCCTCGATTGCGAGCAAGCCCGGTTCGGCATCGCCGTATTTGAGGCCGTCGACATTGAAGGTGAACGTGACCTCGCCCTTGTCGATGTCCGTCGTAACGTCGTAGTCGGCGATGTGACGCTCCGGGACCGTCTCCATCCACACCGTCTGCCAGATGCCGCTGACGCGCGTGTAGAAGCACATGTGCGTGCGGAACGCCTGCTTGCCGCGGCTCTGGATGAAGTCCTCGGTCGGGTCCCACACAAGCACAGTAAGCTCGTTCTCGCCCTTCTTCGCAAAAGGCGTGAGGTCGACGGTGAACGGAAGCTGCCCGCCGTCGTGCGGCGTCGAGGCGACCTCGTCGTGGCCGAGAAACACCATGGCGCGGAAGTCGACCGCTCCGAAATGGAGAAGTATCCTCTCGCCCGGCTTCGGGTCCAGCGTGATCTTGCGCGTGTACCAGAGGTACTCGTGCGGCGCGAGGAGGCGTCCGTTGCATCCTGAAAGCGGCGACTCAAGCGCGAACGGGACGCGTATCTTGCCGTCCCACTTCCCGGGGCGGACCGGCGCGTCGACGATAGGCGTGATTGCGTAGTCCCAGTCTCCGTTCAGGCACGTCCAGTTCTTACGCTCCATCTGCGGACGCGGATACTCGCGCAGCGCGTTTTCGCTCGTCACCTTCGCGCCCCACTCGGTGAGCATGAGCTCGGCGTTCACCATCGTCGCGGACAGCGCGACGAACACCGTTGTCATCAATGTCTTCATGTTCATCTTTATTTTCACCTTTCATTTACTCCATTTTGGAAGATACATCCCGCGCCACCAGATGCCGTGGCCGAGCAGGTCGGGGCCGAAATAGAAGCCCGGCTGCGGCGGCTGGTTGTAGCCGGAGTTCTGCGCCGCGACGGACGCACGATACGGCGGATCCTCCAGCATCGTCCAGAAACGGTATGGCGTGTCGCACGGAGAGAGGAACATGTGCAGCTCCACGGGGCCGTCCCCGTATGTACGCTCGATGATTTCCTCACGCCAGTCGCCGAAGATGTCGCCCTGGAAGCACGGCACGCACTTGGTTCCGTTGATGGTGCCACATCCGCTCCAACGCTGAAGCGCCCACTGCTTGCCTGTCTTCGAACACATCGCGAAGACTCCATGTCCCGCAACGCACGCCGTAGTCATGTCTCCCGCATAGTACGCCCAGAAGCTGAGACCAGCGGGCGGCCAGCCGACGCGTCCGGAATAGCCGTCGAACATGCCGACGCCGGTCGCCGCCCACATCTCGGTCCCCGGTGTGCACCCGTCGATGTCTCCGGCCGTCGCGCGCGGAGTGTCCTTGCCCTTCGGATAATAGTTGATGAACTTGCCGGTTCCAGCTTCGCGCAATCCGGCGCCGAACGGCGGATTCTCCTGGCATGTCCAGACCTGCAGCCCCTTCCTGAAGGGATTGACCTGGATCAGGTTTATCGCGTCGCCGTGCCCCTTGCCCGTGGAATAGAGCCCCGAGCCGTCGTGGTCGACGACCATGTTCCCGTAGATCACTTCGTCTTTCCCGTCAAAATCCACGTCCGCAACTCGCAGGTTGTGGAATCCCTGATGGCAATATGCGCCGAGCTTCTCCATGTCGGCGAGCGTGTCGAACGTCCACTTTTCCCTAAGCCTCTTCCCGTCGAAGTCGAGCGCCATTATGCCGGTGCGCGAGTAGTAGCCGCGGCACATGATCGCGCTCGGCCTTTCACCGTCGAGCCACCCGACACTGGCGAGGAAGCGGAACGGACGGTTCCCGTCGAGATTGCCGTGGTCTCCCCAGAACCATGCGCGGCACGCCCTCCAGTCGCGTCCGAGATCGGGCTTCATCGTTATCGAGTCTATCGCGCGCCCGGTCTTTCCGTCGAAGACCGTGTACCACAGGGGCGCGAAGATGACCGCGCCATGGCGCTCGACCCACTTCTTCTCCGGGTCGCCAAGCACCTTGCCCGTTCCGTCGACCGTGCCATCCGACGTTCGGACGATCAGCTCTGAGCATCCGTCACCGTCGAAGTCGTATACGACATACGGGTTGTAGTGCTCGCCCGAGCGGCAGTTTGGCCCGAGATTGATCTTCCAGAGCGACTTGCCGGTGGATATCTTGATCGCCTCGAACCACGTCGGACCGGTCATGCCGGGATGCGAGTTGTCGCGATTGTTCGAAGGCGCCCACTTGATGACGACCTCCATCTCGCCGTCTCCGTCCATATCGCCCATCGAGCAGTCGTTCGGCGTCATGACGTACTTGTTGTGCGGTTCGTCTCCGCCCGGCGGCGGCGTAATCGGAATCCTGATGTACCCTATCGGCGCATTTGCAGGAACCGTCCAGCTCGTTCCGCCCGTGATCTTGCGTGTAGTCGGCAGGTTGGCCTTGACAGAATACGTCGCCTTGCCCGTGTACGGAAGGCGAATCTGCGTTTCGCCCGCAAGCGGCTTGGAGTTGACCTTCTTGCCGTCCCTGAAAACGTCGAACGTCTGGTTCGTCGGGTCGTACGAGAAGTAGCGCCAGCTCACGCAGACGGTGTTCGTGGAGTCGCGCCACGCAACGACGCCGCGCCCGAACTTCTCAAGCCGTAGCTTCTTGTGGTCGTATGCGGTAGCAGGCGCGGGGAACTTTCCGTCCGGCTTGATGCGGTGCATCGCCTTCCAGTCCGGCGTGCCGAAGTGGTCGTGTTCGATGAACGGCTTTGCAAGCCGCGGATCTACTGCGGCGCACGCCGCCAAGGCGAACGCCGACACGACCGCCATCATAGCCATGCCAATGCGCACGTGCATAGAGAAGCACTCCTTGTGGCGTTACTTAGTGAAGTGAGCCGTGAAGCCGCCGCCATGGGCGAGGCGAAGCGATATCTTCTCGCCAGCCTTGACGGAGCGCCTCTCGTGGACGAAGTTCGACGCGTTGCGGTCGGAGTCCTCTGCATCGCGGAAAATCTCCATCTTCCAGCTGCCGCCGCCGAGGAAGGACGTGTCGAGCGTGTAGTCGCGCGCCTCCGCGTTCGTGATGCCCGCGGCGTACCAGAAGCCGTCCTTCGCCTTTCGCGCAACGGCGGCGACCTTCTCGGGATGGCCCTCGAGGCCGACTGTCGCGGCCCAGACGGTCGGGACCTTCGCCATGTACTCGAAGGACTCCATGTTCTTCTCATAGTTCGTCGGACTGTCGCAGAGCATCTGCAGCGGCGCCTCGTAGAGAGATATCATCGCCATCTGGCGGCAGCGCGTGCCCACGGACGCCGGATGGTTCCCCGCGCGGCGTCCGTCATACCCGCCCGCGATCGGGAAGTTGCGCATCGCGCCCGGCGTGTAGTCCATCGGACCGGCCGTCAGGCGGACGAAATACGCCATCGTGTCGTTCCACATCATGTTCCTTCCGTCGCCCCTGTACCACTTCATCTGCTCGAGTCCGTGGATGCCCTCGTAGTTGAGGATGTTCGGATAGGTGCGGTGGAGTCCCACCGGGCGGAACGCGCCATGGTAGTCGAGCAGCATCTTGTGCTTTGCGCACGCTTTCGCGAAACGCTCCTCGAAGCGGACGGCCTTTGCGTCGCCACGGTCGATGAAGTCGACCTTGAAGCCCTTAGCGCCCATGTTAGCGAAATGCGACGCTACCTTTTCCTCATCGCCGTATACCTGCGCCCAGGCCATCCAGAGGATTATTCCGACGCCCCTCTTGCATCCGTATTCTATGAGGTGCGGCACGTCCACGTTCGGATGGCACTTCCAGATGTTGAGGTGTTCGCTCCATCCCTCGTCAAGGATCACGTATTCGACTCCGTTCTTCGCCGCGAAGTCGATGAAGCGCTCGTATGTCTTCGTGTTGCAGCCGCCGTTACCCTGGTTGTCGAAGCAGTTCCACCAGTCCCACGCGACCTTGCCGGGCTTTATCCACGACCAGTCCACGCCCTTCTCCGGCGCTTCGGCGAGCGCCCAGACTATGTCGGTCTCGCAGAGCTTCCACGGCTTGTCTGCGACGATGAAGACGCGCCACGGGAGCTTGCGCGCGGACTCCGCCTTTGCAAGACAGTCCTCCGTGCCGGTGACACGTATCCAGCGTCCGTCGCGCTTCGTGGTCGTCGGCAGACGGGCAAACTCCGGCTTGATGCGCATGCCGGCGTCCGTCGCCTCGACGTCGCCGTAGTTTAGGACAGGATATTCGCGCACGTCGGACTCCATGACTGCGACGGTCTTGCCGGAGGCCTCGTAGACGAACGGAAGGTAGAACGCCCTGTCGGTCGTCTTGAGGTCCTTTGCGTCTGCGGCCTCGGGAATCGTCTCCTCGCATCCGATGGAGCGGCGGCCCGTGCGGTTGAACCAGCATCGCGCGTCCTTCGGCACGGTGAGGCACGCCTGCTCGGCGTTTATCGTCCCGCCCTTCTTGAGTTCGTAGCGGTACGCGACGCCGTCCGCACGCGCGATCAGCCGGACTGCGAAGTCGCCGAAGTCGGCGAGCGTCTCCGATCCGGCCATGCTTACGGACGACTTCTTGTAGACAGGCGACTTCGCAACGCCCTCAAGCTTGCGCTTCTTCGCGGAAACGAGCTTCGCGGACGACGCGATGTCCGTTCCGTCGAGGGTGAGCGATATCTCCGTGCGAGGCACGAGGGTCTTTTCGCCGGAAACAACCTCGTAGGCAAGCGGCTCGGCGTAAAGCCGGATCGCGTTGCCCCCGCACGCCGCGCCTGCGACAGGCGCGGCGGCGAAGGATGCTGGTGCGACAACAGATAGCATCGCCCAGATGAACGCAGTCTTCGTTGACTTCATGATCTTTCGTGCTTCAGTCATCGTTATTGCCTTTGCTTTGTCGGATTTCTTACAGTGCCTCACCTGATGAGAATGACCATTCTCGTCCTCGCGGGCTTGACGACCACCTTGTTTCCGTCCTCGACAAACGCACGCCAACCCCAGTTAGAGTTCGCAATCTTCGCGAAGACATACGCCGCCGGCCTGCCAGTGACGGTATTCGCCTGCAGGATCGTGTATTTCTCGATGTTGCTTTCATCGTACTTAGCCGATATGAGGTGCCCGGAGGGATCGTCGAGGACGAACTTGACGCCGCTCACATTCACATCACCCGTGACGGTGAGAACAGGGCAGGAGTAGGTCGTGACCTCGTTCTCGGTAGTCGCGACAAGCGTCTGCTTCACGATCGCGCCCGGCGCAAGAGTGAGGGCCTGGATGTACATTCCGCCATCGGCCTGCGTTCCGGGATAGCCGCTGATCGTAGCTCCGGATGCAACCGACACGCTATTGATGTTCTTGAAGTTTTTGTTGTCAAATGCCGTTGGCTTCTCAAGCGCGACCTCGCCCGCTTCTACGATGAGGTGCTTGTAGTTGTATGCGCCGGTCGTGAGCTTGCCCGCACCGACCTTGCGTATAGTTACGGTGATGTCGGTGTTTGCACCTTCTCCCCAGAACTTGTATGCGTTCTTGAACGTCATGTCCTGGCCAAGCGAGCCTACTTCGAGAGTTATCGACTTGTCCTTCGTAATGTAGCACACGTTCCAGCCGGTCCAGTCAAAGTTCAGCGCGCCGAACTTCCACTCCTGAGCGTTCTCGGCTACGAGATGCAGGTCGCCGGTAACGTGCCATTCGATGTTGGTGCCTGCGGCGTTGGGCCCGCCAAGTATGCATCCGTTGTTGTTGATCTTGTCAATGCGCCCACTGAAGCCGCGGTTGTCGCCATTGAGGCTGCACTGCTTGTCTCCGTCGTCGCTGTCGAGCTGTATGTAGCCGCTACCTGTGATATTTCCGTCAACACTCGCGCGTGTAATGCGGACGTTGCGATTCTCCGTGGAAGTGTCAAGCGCGATTTCACCGTTGATCAACATGTTGTTTTGGCCTAAAATGTTAGCCTTGGTGTTCTCCCCGGTGATTGTGAGCTTGCCGTTGATCACGATGCGGCCGTTCTTCGCCTTGATGAATGCGTCGCGCGTTCCATCGTTGGTGATCGTGATGTTGCCGTTTAGCGCCAGCTCCTTGCCGTCGTAAGACTCAATTCCTCCAAAGCCGATTTCAAGTGTGCCTCCTTCGGGGAACTCAGTCAGGTTCAACTGCGGCCAGTTTGAGCTCGTCGGCGCCGTGAACCTCACGGTCTTTCCGGATTCGATTACAAGCTTGTCCATCTTGTGCTCACCGTTATCAGTGGCCGTCGCCGTCGCGTTGTTGGTGAACACCGCGCACTCTGTCATTTTCGGGGTGCCGAACTCCCAGTTGCCGTCGTCATTCCAAAGGCCCGACTCCCCGCCGATCCAGTGATTCTGGTATGTCGACTTCGGCGTCGCATAGAGCTTGCCGTCCTGTCCGACGGACGCCGTCCAGTCCCAGGCGCGGGAGTCGGAGAACGAGACCTTTGCCGCATCTCCCGAAAACGCAACGCCAAGGCAGATTGCGACATCATCTACAAGAGGCTCATCCTCGCCGTTCATGTTGATCAACATACCGGCGCCACTGGAAAGAGAGACGCTGCCGCCATCTGCAAGCGAGCTCCTTGGCACAGACACGGTCCCTGCCAATACTTCGATCGCTGCAACCTCGCCGAAAACGACCGAAGTATTCGCGCCGTTTAGGGCGAGCGTGCCACCGTTTGTAAACACGAGCTTTTTATTGAATGTCGTTTGGCCCTGAACCTCGAACTTAGCTCCGTTTTTGACGGTGACATCATCGTTGAACACGACTTTGCCACGTGTGATGAAGTAGTTCTCGTTCGTGACAGATCCGTTGACCGTAATCGTCGCAGTTGCATTGTGGTCATTTAGCCAGGAATCATTCGCCGTGGCACTGCCGCCGTTGTTGCAGGTCACGAGCGTGATCGTAGCAGGGATGGTGAAGTCTGTGCTGTTGCCAACCGCCATCAGTCCGCAGCGCCTAAGGACGAGTGTTCCATTGCCCGTGATACCGTCAGCCGGCACAATGTAGTTCGGCCAGTTGCCGTCGTTGCTCTTGAATTCAACTCGCGCATTGTTCTCAATGACTAGTTCTTTCCAGTACTGCGTGGTTGCCTTGTCGCTGCGTTTGACGACGGCATCCGATATGAACTTGACGGTCTGCGTGTCAGTCGGCACGCCGCGCGTCCAGTTTTGTCCGTTGGAGAGATCGCCCTCCGCGCCGCCGTACCAAACGTTAGCGTCCGCATCGGTCTTTGCCGCGCCCTGAGTCGCCGTAACGATTCTGGTTGTCTGATCAACCGTGAACGACCAGTTGTACTGGGTGTCTGTAACGACGAGCACATCTGCGGGACTCACGCCATCGGGAACCTTTATCTGCCCCAGGTCCAGCGTCTCGTTGTCTCCATCCTTCGTCACGGAAACGCGCAGCTTCCCGCCCTTCACGGTGCAATCTGCATTCACAATCGGAGCCGTGCCATAGACATAGAACCCGTTTTCGATCACCGTCTTGGGCCATGCGGCTATATTGTTCGAATTTATAACGGTCCCGCCCATGAGAACAAGCCGGGCGTCCTCGCCGAAAGTCGCCGTCTTGCCGTTGCAGTTGAAAGTCACGCCGTCACTAATCACGATGTTGCCATTAAAGGATGCCCCGTCGGCGTTAAGATACGACTGGTCCGTTGCGTTGCCCAAATATACGGTTCCGTTGAAGGTAACACCTGCGTCTACGCGCACAAACCCGTTCGTCGCGTAAACATCGCCATCAACTGAAACACTCGCAAGCCAAGTAGTTGCATTTCTCCCGGCACTTGCTCCAACTCCGGACAACTCTATGGAAACATGGTTGGATATTGTCGTAGTAGTCCCATCAATTCCAGACTGCACTAGCCGTAGCGTGCCGTTCCCCGCAATGGTCTTGGAAAGAAGAACAGAGGAACCGCCATTACGGCTGTCTCCAGTCCAACCGAATGTCGCCGTGCCGCCACGAACAACGAAATGCCCCATCGCACGGTTTGCAAACCATTGATCATTACGTGCATGGTAATAGGAGTATGTGTTCAATGTGCCATCGCCACAAACTATTACCACATCGAACCCAGGATTGTCGGCTGGCGCTCCGTTGCTATATGCACCTCCCTCGTCAATTCGCGTCGAGGATGCATTTGTAACAGTCGTAACCTTGCGTGTAGCGGTAATGTTGTCGATATTTGTAACCGTGGCGTAGACGGTCGTCACGCCTTCCGCAGTCTTCTGCGAAAGCGTATAGCCAACGACAGGCCCCGTGAGGAATATCGAAGTCGTGATGTCGTCCGTCGCCTCCTCGAACGTAAGCTCGGTAGTGGAGAAAAGCGCGATCTCGCCTTCGACGGCCAACTCCCCTCCCGCATCCGTCGCGGCGGTCCTTGCAGGCGTGATGTCGACGGCGATCGCGCCGTTTCTGCCGATCTTGACCGGTCCCGCGAATGAATAGCCGTTAGTAAGCGCGAGGACGCCGCTTTCGACGTATGTCAGGCCCTGGTAGTTAGCCGCTCCCTTGAGTTCTACGATTCCCTTGCCCGTGAAAGTCATGCCGCCGTCCGTTTCCGTCTCGGTCGTTTCGGGATCGTCTTCTACGCCAGAATCGAGGTTTTCATATATGGCAGTCCTGAAGTTGTAACTGTCGATCGTTCCGCCTTTTGCCCCAACCTTAACGTAGAGCTTGTCGTTGGCGGCGATCAAGTCGTCACGCGTCTCGGATGCAACCAAGGCTCCCCCGTTGAACGTAACCGTTGTCGTCGCGCTCCCGGTATCCTTGACTATCTTCTTTGTGCGGAGCGCCCCGCCATTCAGGTTCAAATAGCAGTCCTCGCCATCTGCTGCCGACGTCTTCATGCAGTGCACCCATCCCCTGGCAGCATCTACAACGCCATCGTTGATCTCAAGTGTTGCACTGGCGTTCTCTCCAAGATAGATGTCCTGGTTGCAGTAAAGCTCACCTCCGTTGACAATCATCTTAGCCTCGCTGCCAAGCTGTCCATAGCAGCCGATGACAACATGGTTCGCCTTGTTTGTCACCGCACCGCTGTTGAGCGTAAACACAGCCTTGTGCGAACTGCAGTCCGAGCGCCCAACGACAAACCAGGAAGCGCACTCGATAGCGCCGCCGTCCTGAGTCCAGGTGGATTTGGTACCCGCAGAACCACTGTCCTTGTCAGCCAAATACAACTCGTTCACTTTGAGCAATCCGCCCGTCATCTTTCCGGTAAACACGCCGCCCTTGCTGCCAAAATACGCAGTACCGGATGAATGTACAGAACCTCCGTTCAGCTCGAAGTATCCGGTTCCAACGCTGTTTCTGCCCACGTATATCTTGCCACTCGAAACATCCAGCGAACCGCCGTTCTGGACATACGAGCCAATGCCGTTCGCCTCTGCGCCGACGGCGAAGTTCTTGCTGTTGCCGACCGTAATCGCCGTAGTGTTGTTGGTGACATACATCGTCTTGCCGCTGTCGCCGATGCGGAGGTCTGTGGTATATTCCTTCGACTCCTCAGTAAACGTATGCGGCGATTCCGTGAAGGTGTCGGCCGAATAGGCCGCGCCGCCGAATATTAGCGCCGAGACAAGAGGCATCTTTAGAAAAGAGCCACTGCTCAGCGTTTTCATACATTTATGGATCATTGATGCGTCACGTACCGCCATACAGCAATCCTCCACTGTTGCTAGATTGTTTTATAGTTTGTCCTTCATCAGGAAGTTCACTGATATTTTACCACATTCGCCTTGTCGATTCATATTCCCCTATTGGGGCATATGACAAAATGACGAAAGCGAGGCTTTTCAGCCCCGCTCCTGAGCGACAAAACAAAAACAACTTAATCCACTGGTCCGTGGCAAAACCGCAGACATCAGAACCGATGGTCGATTCGCGCGGGGCGACCAGACCACGCAGCGCGCTGAGTCCAGTCGCGCTCCGGTTCCGTCCAGAAGGCACTGTCCGCCGGAAGGCCGAGCGGAAGGAAAACGGCGGCGCACATATAGACGCTGCCGTAGTCTATGTAGCCCTCGGCGAGCATCTGCTGCTCGCCGTTGAAGCCGACGCGCAGCCACCCGCCAGGGAGAAAGTTCTCCGGCCCAGTCTGCCGCCGCAGGACCGCAGTGAGCGCGCCCCTTACCGCGCCGGGCTTCGCAGGATGGTTTTCGGGACCGAGCAGCGCCGCAAGGGCAAGTCCCTGAAAAGTTCCGAAGCGGTAGGTGATTGAGCGACCGAAGAGCGGATACGTTCCGTCGGGACCAATCATCCGCTCCTGTATGTCGGCGAAGCGGCGCAACCGCGCCTTCGCCTTCTTGACGTACTCCGCACCGTCCTTCATCCCGTGTCGCGCGAGTACGTTCGATACGTCCCAGATCATCGGCTGGATGACGAATGAGTTGTATCCGTCGACGGCAAAGTCTTTTCCGTCGGCGTAAAGTCCGTCGCCTACATACCACCCCTTCCGCGTCATGAACGCGTCGATTCCGTACCTCAGGCGCTTCTCGTCGCATTCTCCCGTTGTCTCGAGGAGGAACGCTTCGATTTCCGACGCGAAAAGAAGCCAGTTCGACTCGTACGGCTTCATCTTGCGCGTTGCCTTGAGGGAATCGACGACATTGCTCTTCACGCCGTCAGCAAGCTTGTCCCACACCATGGTGCGGCACCGCATGAGCCCCTGCGCAAGGAACGCGGCGTCGACTAGCGTCTGCCCAGGCTTTTCAAACGGCATCCGGTCCGGCGAATCCGGACGGGTGATGTTGTCGATCGCCCTGATAACGTCCTCACGCATCTTCGCCCGCAGCGAGCCTTCGCGCGTCGCGTCGTCGGGAAGCTCCAGCCACGGACCGAGCCCTGTCATGACGCGTCCGAACGCCTCAAGTTCCGCAACTTGGTCGGTCCACGTCTTCGGACGCCTTGGCATGTTTTGGTGGAGCGTGCACGCCGCGAGATTCGTCACGACGGGATTCACGATGCGCACCATGGTGTCGACCCAGAACTCCCTGTCGGCAGACGCGTCAGATGCGCTCGCCGTACCGTGTGCGAGAACCAAGGCAGCGCAAAGAACAATGCAGTTCGAATTCATGGCTTCAGGAAATTGCAATCATTATCGTCCGCCGAGGTCACTCGCCGAAGACATACCAGTTGACTACGGACTTCGGCATGAGCGAACGGACGGCGTAGACTTCGGCGAGCTTCATGGAACGCGGCGCGTAGATGAAGCATGTTTCGATGTCCGTCCTGTCCTTCACGGACTCAAAGGTCGCCTCGGAGACGTTGAGCTTGGGGTCCGTCGCGTCCGGATCGCTCCAGTCCTCCTTGATGACGGTGAGCTTCGGCTTGCCGTCGACGAAGCGCACTTCATACGGCTGCGTGAGCCGCTCCTTGCGGTCGCGCCAGCTCTCGCGCGGAACGAACGCACGGAAGAAGAACTGCCCTTCCTTGTATCCGTTAACCTTCGTGTCGGGCGAATCGAGCTGCGCAAGCGCGGACGCAAGCTTCGCGGCATCCGCAACCGTCATCTCGGGCGGGAAGTCGGGCGTCATGACGTGCTTGCCGCCGTTCGTGTCGCCAGGCGTCCACGAGAACTTTATCGTGCGCTTCTCGCCCTTCGGGATCTTCACGGCCGGCTGGAAGCGTCCGTACACAACGGACTGCTCCAGGGAGTCGTCGAACTGCATGAGCGACTGCGCGCAATTGTAGAACGAAAACACGGAAAGCGGCATGTTTGTTGCAGCGGCGGCGGAACCGTCCGCCTCGCGCGTCCCGCCCGTCCACACAGGCGAACGCTTCTGCTCGTTGCGCATGTCGCGGATAAGCGTCCAGAGGTCGGGCTCGAGCGTAACCTTCGTGCCAATCGGCCAGAACTTGCATCCCTTCGGCGATATCGGACTGCCGAGCGGAAGCCCCGCCTTGCGGAACGCCGCGTCGATGTCCGCAACGGAATCCTCGGCGACGAACATCGCCTCGTATGCGTTGTCGGAATCCGGACCGACGACGAGGAACTCCAGCGGGCAGTCAAGTCCGGGATCGGGCGACACGACGGATATCGTGACGGAATTCGTTGCGACGACGATTGATGCGAGTAGAGGGATGATTGTCATTGGAACTTCTCCGTTGCGCGTTTAAAGCCTTCTGCGGACCTTGCGATGATCTTCTCGTCGACGGCGCAGCTCAGGCGTATGTGCCCGGCGCGTCCGAATCCCGAGCCCGGCACCGCGAGGATGCGCTCCTCGAGAAGCGCGTCGACGAACTTCGCGTCGTCCCCGCCTGGTGCCTTCGGGAAGAAGTAGAAGGCGCCCTTCGGCATGACGAACTCGATGCCCGCGTCCGTAAGGACCTTCGCCATCAGGTCGTGGCGGCGCTTGTAGATCTCAAGGTCCACCGTCGAGTCGCATATCGCAGCCGCGAGCTTCTGTCCGATCACCGGCGCGTTGACGTATCCGAGCGTCCTGTTGACGAGCGTCAGTGTCGAGACGAGCGTCCCGCCATCCTCTTCGCTGAGTTTAGGGTTGACTGCTATGTATCCGATTCGCTCGCCGGCCATCGAGAGAGTCTTCGAGAAGCTGCCGAGGACGATGGCGTAGCGGGAGAGCGGAAGCACCGCAGGCACCTCGGCGCCGTCGTACGCGAACGCGCGGTAGGGCTCGTCGGAAAGGAGGAACAGCGGACGCATCCCCTTCTTCTCGCGCCTCGCGTTCTCGTCCTCTATCGTGCGCACGAGGGCGTCGAGCTCTTCCTTGGAGTAGATCGCACCCGTGGGGTTGTTAGGCGAGTTGATGATTATCGCCCGTGTGCGCGAGGAAATCGCCGCCGTGATGGCGGGAATGTCGAGCGAGAAGTCGTCCTTGCTCGGAACCGGCCTCAGCACGCCGCCGAAGTGTCCGCAGTAGTTGCCGTATTCGACGAAGTATGGGCTCGGGACGATCACCTCGTTGCCGCGGCTGAGCGTGGACCTGAAGAAGCACACCAGCGCGCTCGCCGCGCCGACCGTCATGATGACGTCCTTGCCCTTCAGCTCCATGCCCTGCTGGCGCGACAGATGCGCCGCGATCGCCTCGCGCACGGACGGGATGCCGGCGTTCGGGCAGTATCCGAGCCCGAGCGGACGCATCGCCTCGTCCGCAATCCTGTGGAGCACCTCGCGCGCGGCCTCGGGCGGAGGAACGTCCGGATTGCCGAGAGAGAAGTCGCACACGGCGTCCTCTCCGAACTGCTGCTTGAGTTCGATGCCCTTCTCGAACATCTTTCTAATGAAACTCGATTTCCCCGCCGCGGCGTGGAATGCGTCTGTTACAGTCTGCATCTTCTTTCTATTCACCTTTCGCGCAATATTATACCAAAGTTTGGAGATGGCAGACGTGTCAAGACCTGCAAAAAGATTTCTGAGGCCACCCCTCCGCGGCACATCTGCCGCGCACATGGAGACGCGGCTTCCAGCCGCGTCATTCCTGGACTGTGACGCGGCAGGATGCCGCGTCTCCTTGGTTAACCCCCTGCGGCCGGGACAGAGCCCGGCCATGCCGGGTATTTAGAGCTCCTTGGCGAGCGCGAGCGCGTGCTCGGCCGTGAAGCCGAACTCCTGCGCGAGCACCTTGTACGGACCCGACGCGCCGAAGTGGTCGAGCGTAAGGAAGCGCGTGGTGTCCAGGTCGCGCGCAAAGCGCAGGAGTCCCTGGAACGAGCCGGCCTCGGCAAGAACGCGCTTCTTCATCGAGGCGGGAAGCACCTCGGCCTGGTACGCCGCATCCTGACGCAGGAAAAGCTCCACGCACGGCATCGAAACGACGCGCGCGCCGCGTCCGGACGCCGCCAGCTCCTTCGCCGCGGCAAGGCACAGATGCACCTCGGAGCCCGTCGCAACGAAGAGAACCGGATCGTCCCCCTTCGCGTCGAAAAGGACGTATCCGCCCTTCGCAACCTTGTCGGGCGTCGCCTCGGGAAGTATCGGAAGATTCTGGCGCGTCGTGAGGATGCAGCTCGGACCTTCCGTGCGCTTGAGCATCTCGACCCAGCACGCGCCCGTCTCGTTCGCGTCCGCCGGACGGTACACGTCGAGATTCGGAGTGACCCTGAGCGAGGCGATCTGCTCAACGGGCTCGTGCGTAGGACCATCCTCGCCGACGTAGAAGCTGTCGTGCGAGAAGACGAACATCGACGGAAGCCCCATGAGCGACGCAAGACGGATCGCAGGCTTGCAGTAGTCGCTGAACACGAAGAACGTCGCGCCGAACGGACGAAGCCCGCCGTATGCCGCCATGCCGTTGACGATCGAGGTCATCGCGAGCTCGCGGATTCCGAAATGGATGTTGCGTCCAGAGAAGTCCTCGGCAGATATCCAGCCGTACTTCTTGAGTCCGGTCTTGTTCGACGGCTCGAGGTCCGCACTGCCTCCGACGAGCTCGGGGCAACCCTCGGCGAGCGCGTTCATCACGGTTCCGCACGCGGCGCGCGTAGCGACCGCCTTCGCCGGATCGAACGCGGGGAGAAGCGCCGTGAGCTTCGCAGCGTCGATCGCCGGCGCGGCAGATGTGCCGCGGTCCTTCGCGTCTTCGGCCACCTCGGCCGCGCGACGGGCGAACATCGCGTACGCCTCCTCCGGAACGTCGAACGACTTCTCCGGATCGTACCCAAGCGCCTTCTTCGTCGCCGCGAGTTCCTCCGCCCCGAGCGGCGCGCCGTGCACTCCGGCCGTGTCGTGCTTCGTCGGAGCGCCGTTGCCGATGTGCGTATGGGAGATGACGAGGACGGGCGCGCCGGATTCCGCGACCGCCGCATCAAATGCGCCGCGGATCGAGTCGAAGTCGTGTCCGTCGCACTCGAAGACCTTCCATCCATACGACTCGAAGCGCTTCTTCGTGTCGTCCTTCATCGCGAGCGTTGCGTGTCCCTCGATCGTGATGTCGTTCGAGTCGTAGACAACCGTGAGCCCGCCGAGCTTGAGTGTTCCCGCAAAGGAGCACGCCTCGTGCGAAATGCCCTCCTCCATGTCTCCGTCGCCGCAGAGGACCCAGGTGCGGTTCCTGGCGGACTTCATCTTCGCCGCAAGCGCAAGGCCGACGCCCATCGCGAGGCCCTGTCCGAGCGGACCCGTCGTCACCTCGATGCCGCGGATGAGCTCGCGCTCAGGATGCCCAGCAGTGCGGGAGCCAAACTGACGGAAGTTCTTCACCTCGTCGAGGGAGAGCCCGTCCATTCCGGAAAGATGGAAAAGCGAGTACACGAGCGGCGAGCAGTGTCCGCCGGAAAACACAAGCCTGTCGCGTCCCTCCCATAGCGGCTCGGCCGGATTCACCTTCAAATACTCAAGCCAGAGCGTCGCCGCGACGTCCGCCTGACCCATCGCGCCGCCCGGATGCCCCGAGTTCGCCTTCTCTACCATGTCAGCGACGAGGACGCGAATCGCGTTTGCCGCAACCTTCAGCTCATCATTCTTGAATTTCATGTAATGTGCCCTTTTTGTGCCTATGGGAAAAATTCTATCATATCAGCTCTTCGGCAATCAATGCGGAAGTGTTATAATGTTCACAACTAAATATTGCACGATAGACAACGCAAAGGAAATCGCCCAGCATCCCATTTGAAAAAATCCGCATCCTGTTTGTTAAGTTTCGCATTGCGGGCGAGGAAGTCGTTTTGATATAATACCACGCCAATGAAAGTTGTTCTGTATTTTCAGCCACCGACAAAGCGCAGCGACTCCCTGAAGCTCCAGGGGGCCAAGCAAATCGCGCAGAAGCTCGCCTGGCAGATCCAGGCCGTTGAGTCCCTTCCGTCCACGCGCGGAATTAAGGACATGGTGGCGTTCTGGAATCCCGTCGGCGCAATCGTCGAGTGCGACGGATGGCCGACCGAGCTTGATCCATCCGTCTTCTCTTCCATCCCGACAGTTTTCCTCGATCCGCCGAAGCACATTGAAGAGCAGTGCGAGTTCTCAGTCTCCCACGACTCGAGTGCCACGGGACGCGAGGCGGCGAAGCACCTACTGCAGCTCGGACGCAGAAACTTCGCCTACATCCCCTTTCGCCGCGACACGCCCTGGAGCCGCGACCGCGAAGAAGCCTTCGTGAAGGCCCTGTCCCTCAACGGATTCGGATGCTCCGTAATGGAACCGGCCCAGCCGAAGGAGGACGCAACGAAGCTGCGCCGCCGCCGCCGCGAGTTCCTCACCTCGCTGCCGCTCCCCTGCTCGCTCTTCGCCGCGAACGACGAGACGGCGGAAGACATTCTCACCCTCGCCGCGCACGAGGGACTCGGCGTGCCGGAGGATCTGGCCGTGCTCGGAGTAGACAACTACGAGCCGATATGCGAGAACACGACTCCGTCGCTTTCGTCCATCGAACCTGACTTCCTCCGCTGCGGCGAACTTGCCGCGCTTCTCCTCGCCGCATACATGAGGGACGGAAAGCACTTCCGCGGCAGTAGGCGCCGCACTTTCGGACCCGCCCGCACCGTGGTGCGCGCCTCGACGCGGACTACCGTAGTGGGGACGGACCGCACAGTTGCCAAGGCGCTGGAGACGATCCGCCGCAAGGCATGCAACGGAATGCGCGTGGAGGATGTCCTCAAGCTCTTCCCCTGCTCGGCGCCAGTAGCCTACGCTCGGTTCAAGAAGATCGCCGGACACACGATCCTCGAGGAGATACACGCCGTCCAGCTGGAGCGAGTGAAGGAACTCCTTTCCGATCCCTCGATGCAGCTCAAGTCGATAAGCGACTTCTGCGGCTTCACCAACCCCAACTCCCTGCGCAAGTTCTTCCTGCGCGAGACGGGAATGACGATGAGCCAATGGCGCGAGGAAAACCTGCGCCCGTCAGTGGAAAGCGAAGGACTGTAGGTCGAAGAGGTCCGACCCCTTCTCGCCGTCGAAGCGAAGCACGACCGCGTCGATCGTGCCGAACATTTCCGGCAGATCCATTCCCACCTCGACGGACTCCACTCCGTCGCCCTTCGGAACCTGAACGGACCCTGCTTCATCGCCTTTGGGGCTGAGGAGCGCAATGCGGCCGCCCGCACGAGGAAACACCTTCAGCGAAAGCGAACGAATCGGACGCGCGCATTCCACGAACCAGCGCCAAGTCGCTGTGTCGCCTGCGCGTATCCCGCCAAGGCGCTCTTTGCCGTCGCGCGTCAGCACGATACGCGCGTTTCCCGTCATCTTGCACGCGATCCGCGCCGGCGTTTCGCCAAACGGGGAAAGACCCCATGCCGCGCCGCTCGAGGTCATCTCGACTTCCTTTATCAGTCCGTCTCCGTCGAACTCTATCGGCTCCACGCAGGCCTTGCGCATCGAACGCGAGCCGTTCGTGGAGCGGTGGTAGAAGACGTACCACTGTCCGTTGAACTCGGCTATGCCGCCGTGGTTGTTCCACGTCTCCGGATCGCACCCCGCGTTGTCAACGATTACGCCGCGGTAGGTGTAGGGTCCGAACGGACTCTTCGCCGTGGCGTATCCGATGGACGTGGGCCTCCCTTTTCTGCTGATGTCCGCAAACGTGAGGTAGTAGATTCCGTTGCGCTTCGTGAGCTGCGAGCCTTCGTGAAAGTGGTGCCGCGCCTCGTCGATCACGTTCGTATGGATCGACCCCTCGACGATTCCGCTGAGGTCTGGCTTCAGCACAGCCATCGACATCGAGAACTGGCCCCACGTGTAGTAGATCGTCGCATCGTCGTCGCGGAACACCGAGGGGTCGATCTGCGTCGGCTCTTTAAGCTCGCGCGCGCCAGCATAGGGACCGTCCGCGTCCGGCGCATCCAGCACACCCTCGGCGTGCTCCTCGTTGAACATGCAGTAGAAGAGATGCCACTTTCCGTCCAGGAAGATTCCATCGGGCGCAAGAAGCTCCCAGTCGAGGAACGGCACTTCGCGCCCCTCGCCTTTCGAGCGGACTATGTCGCGGTGAACCTTCCACGACTTCATGTCGCTCGTCTCGAACGCGTCGTTCGCATGCGAGCAGTAGCGGTCAGGCGCGACGTCGCGCGAACCGAAGAGCCAGAGCTTTCCGTCGGGTCCCACCCGCGGCGCGGGATCGGAGAAGAACACGCCCTCGGGCGTGATCGGATTCACGGCAGGACGCGAAAGCTTTACGATGTCGCCGGAAAGTCCCTCCGCCTCGGCCTTCAGCACGCACGTCTCCCCTTCGTGCGGACGGACGTATACGAGCGCGCGGGAATGGAAAAGCGAATGCTCGTTCGTCCCCTGGAACGGCTCGACGGACGAGTTGCTGCCGTTTCCGATCGCGACGATGTCTCCGCCCTTTATCGTGAAGCGCACCTTGTGCGACGCGTCCGGTACGATCCTTCCGTTTGCATCCACCGCCTCGACCTTTACGAAACGCAGCGAACCCGGCGCCTCGCTTCTCTTTTCGCACTCAAGGCTTAGCCGCTTCGCAGGACCAGCAGTACGCACAATCTTCTCGCCGAGCTTCTTCCCGCCCTTCCAGACGACGACCTTGATCTCGCCCGGTTCGTACGGAACCTCTAGCCAGCGGAAGCGATAGTCGTCCGTGACGGCGAAATATCCCTCGCCCTGGCGCTTCCCCTTCTCGCGAACGCCCATCGACTTTCCGTTCACGAACAGCTCCGCGCGGTCGCCGGACGAATAGCAGAACACAGGGACGTTTTTCCCCTCGCGTCCGGGCCATGTCCAGTGCGGAACAATGTGTATCGTCTCGTTTTTGTCGTTCCACACCGAGCGGTAGAGGTAGTAGCGGTCCTTGGGAAGCGCCGTCAAGTCGCAGATTCCGAAAAGCGAGCTGCGGTTCTTCCCCCAGTTGACGCACGGCTCGCCGAGGTAGTCGATTCCGGACCAGATGAACTGTCCGCAGAGATACTTGTCCGTGCGCTCTCTGTCTAGGTCGACGTCGGGAATGTCGCTCCAGTCCTCTGCGCCCATGTCGTACGAGGTGACGTCCGTCTGGCCGGTGGAGCCGTAGTGGTGCTTGGCGGACGGTAGGTCGGGCTCGTAGTATCCGAACGTCGAAAGCGAAGCGGCGGCTTCGGAGTAGAGCGTCGGCTTCTCCGGATACTTCTCGCGCATGATGCGGTAGAGCGCGCGGTAGTTCCATCCCGTGAGGTCGAGGTCCTGGAGATGTCCGAGCCCAACGGCGTCCGTGAAGCAGCAGCCCATCGCGACGGGACGCGTCGAGTCGATCGACCTCACCGCGTCCGCGAAGAGCTTCACGCGCTCGCGCGTCGTCCCGTCGTCGCATGCCGCGCCGTACCAGTTGCTCTTCCATGCGGGGGAGATTTCATTGCCGATGGACCACGCGATTACCGACGGATGGTTCCTGTCTCGCCTTACGAAGGCGTTGAGATTGCCGAGGACGAATCCCTCGAGGTTCTCGTCCGGGGTGCGCCCCGACGTCGCGTCCCACTTGTCGAAGCACTCGTCCCACACGAGTATTCCCATCTCGTCGCAGAGGTCGAGCATCTTCGGGTCCGGCGGATTGTGCGACGTCCTGAACGCATTGACGCCCATGTCCTGCATGATCTCGAGCTGACGGCGCGCGGCGGACTTGTC
>JAEEGF010781392.1_pt1 | contig 48315 bp, 30 predicted proteins | sample 9134171 | NCBI WGS metagenome assembly JAEEGF01 (sample SAMN16246542, study PRJNA631951) | gut metagenome | biome: gut microbiome; feature: rumen; material: AP-attached | host: Bos | place: Iran: Karaj | collected 2018-10
CTCGTGGACCACGGGCAGAATGAAAATCGCCATCTATCACGCTCTTGAATTTAATAAAACTATTAAAAGCATGGCAATGATATATATACTGCCTGCCCCAGTAAAGACTTTGGGGATGCCGGCCCGTCTAAGTGGGTAGTTTTAGAAATCAAATACAAATATGCGATTCCCATCAGATGGTTAGAGGCTGATGGGATTTTTTTTTGCTTTTGGAAGTTGAGATTTTAATAAAGTGATTATTACAGAGTTATTTTTAGGAGATAGTGAGAATTTAAGGAAACTAAATATATGTACACAAGTTCCAAGCTTGGAATAATACTGAATTGGCAGAAAACTCAAAAAATATATTAAAAAACATCACAAATTACTAAAGATTTGTAAATAATATCCGAAATATGATACAACAAACAGAGAATAAATCGTTTATTAGTGTGTGGTCGGAGGGAAGATAAGATGATCAAAGAAAGAAGACAGTTAAACAGAGTAGATTACGAAAGTAAAAGCGTTATAGTACTTCCGGATACAGCTGATAAATACATAGGAACCACAAAAAATATCTCTCCGCTTGGTATAGCAATAATAGTTCCTGAAGATACTCCTTCTCTTTTGGGTAAAAGTGTGATCATAGTAGCAGAGACGCTTATCATGTACGCTGATGCAGTACGTGAGGATCCGTCAGAAAATGGTCAAAGGGTAGTAGCCTTTACAGCCAAGAGATTCACACAGGATGTTCTGGAGTATCTATTCGAACACATATCACCGCAAGATACCAAGTGAGATGTAAGTAACAACTATTCTCTTCATAATGACAAAGTTTCATTATGTCGCCAATTATGAAAGGAGAGACACTATGATGAAGAACAAGAAGGATAACAAAATTATTTTCGCTTTGACTGTAGGCATCTCTACAATGATGGCCTTAAATACAGGGATCACTGCTTATGCAGAAAGTGAAGATGCTGTAGCAGATACTAATATTCCCAGTGAAACTGTAGAGCAGAACGTAGAAGCTCCCGTGACAGAAGTTCAGGAATCCGCTGAGCAGGTTGTAGAGCAGGTACAGGAGACTACAGAAGCAGTTGATACAGCAGCATCAAGTGCAGAAGAGATGATGACTCAGATGAGCGAGACAGTTACTCCTGACGATGGCGGCACTGTCGCAGCACCTGCAGTTGAAGCTCTTACACAGGAAGTAGAACAGGTCCAGGAAGAGCAGCTTGTAGAGAATATCCAGGAAGCTTCTGAGACAGTAGAAGAAGTCAGCACACAGGTTGAAGAAGCAGCAGTATATGATACAACTGCAAATGAAGCAGCAGTAGAGACAGTAGAAGCTGTCAATGAAGTTGTAACTACAGCTGATAACATGGCAGGTCTTGTAGAAGATACAAATGCCAAGGCAGATGAACTTGTTGAAACAATAGAGAATACAGATGACAAAGATGTGGCACGAGATACATATGCAGAACTTGAGACTCTTGTAGCTCAGACTCAGGAAACAGTAGATCAGCAGCAGGCGTACATCGATGAGATGACACAGCAGTATGATGACGCTAAGCAGGCGCTCCTTGAAGCAGAAGCTAAGTATGAAGAAGCTGTAAATGCAGCAGAAGGAAACGTAGAAGAAGCAGAAAATGCACTTGTAAGTGCACAGGAAACTGTAGAAAATATCGAAAGTGCTCTTGAAGAAGCGCAGGACAAGCTTGATTATGAGAAGGCAGCAGCAGATGCTATCAATGATGCAACACTTACATGTGATTGGGCTTCTCAGAGAGCTTATCTAAAGCTTCTGGTAGTTAATTATATTATTCCTCAGATGGAAGGAGAGATGATAGACCCTGATTCAGTAGTTGTTGACAGACCGGCTTCTTTCGATACACAGGATTACAATTATTACTCTTTTACCTACACAGATTCTCAGGGCAATGAAGTTACAAGATTCTTCAATTACGACCGTGCTGACAAGAAGCTTTCCAAAAACAGATATAGCAATCTTGGAACCAGCGAGCAGATCGTAGTATATGAGAAGTCTCAAGATGAGATCGAAGCTAATAATCATCTCTTCGAGTATTATGACGGAGTATCTTTTACCAGAAATGAACTAACGAGCATGGCTAATTCAGGCGAGTTCGATGTATTCGTATATGAGGATGCTGATAATAACAAGACATACTGGGTAAGAGAAGAGCTGAATGCAGCTATAGAAAGAGGCGAAATAGTTAAGACTTCTGATGGATATGTATTTACGCAGGAAAATGAAGAGCTGGCAGGAACTGTAGTTACAGAAGTAGTACAGGCAGCAAACAGCAAAGTTCGCGGCGGTGAATATATAATCGATACATCCAATGCTCCTGACCTTGAAACATTCCTTGCAAATGCAGATGCTACAGCAGATCAGTATCAGGCACTTAGCTCAGTAGTAACTGACACTAAAGAAGCTGTAGTTGCAGCACAGGATGAAGTAGACGAGCTCAAAGGAGCTATAGGAACACTTAAAAATAAGCATGGCAATCCTGTTCTCAAAGCAGTAGATGCTCTTGGAGTAAACGATGTGGCAACATATCTTGGAATCGAAGTAACACAGGATCAGGCAGATGTTCTTAACAACATGACAGTTCGTGAAGCTATAGCATACCTTGATGCAATGCTTGCAGGAGCAAATGCAAAAGTAGAAGAGGCTACAGCTACACTTGATACTCTTAATGAAAAGCTTGATGAGATAGCACTTAGCCTTACAGGAGATGAAGCTATAGTAGCAGATGCAATTCCTGGTACAGAAGCTCCAAGTGCAGAAGTAGCAGGACCTGAAGCAGTTACAGATGAAGACGACAGTGTAGTATTTATTGAAGAAGTAGCAGTACCGATGGCAGCAGATGTGATCGCAGAAGATGTAATACCTGCAACACCAGCAGCACCTTCAGATGAGGCTGTTGCAGTAGCTATGACAGCTGTAGCACCTTCAGATGAGGCTGTTGCAGTAGCTATGACAGCTGTAGCACCTTCAGATGAGGCTGTTGCAGTAGCTATGACAGCTGTAGCACCTTCAAATGAAAATCTTGCAGCAGATAGCATGGCAGTAGCAAGCGCAGACGCTGCAGCACAGGAAGTAACAATAGACCAGGCAGCTCTTGAGATGATAGCTATGACTCCTGTTACAGAAACATCCGTTATAGGAGACGTACAGCTAATAGGAGGCGCTACTACAATAGATGATGGCGAAGTAATACTTGCAGCAGGTATAGAGATGCCTCAGATGGAAGAACTTAACTCTATCGAAGCAGCTATAGAAGAGACACAGTCAGCGCAGGCGCAAATTTCAGATGCAGTAATACCAAGAGCACCTAAGATCATAGACGACGAAGCAAGTGCTAAGACAGCATTCCCTACAACTCAGAATACTCAGAAGAAAGATCTGTTCTGGTGGTGGCTGTTGATCCTCGCAGGAGCTATAGCAGGATCCAGAGACGTATCTGAAAAGGTTAAAAGAGTCAATGAAAGGTAATATAAGATAGCAAAAGATCATAGAAGCTTATACATCCCCCCGATAAAAAAGTAAACACACAAGACAAACAGAATCTGCCGCGTGGCCCCTAGGCCGGCGGCAGATTCTGCGTTATTTAAAAGAAATTGCCGATAGACATAAAGAGGATCACAGCTTCATAGATTTAGAGATCTCAAAATTCCCACTTGGACGGTGCAGTATCACCAAAGTGTGTAGCTTGAGATGTAATAGAGAGGTAGATAGGTTTGATCAGATAGAAATATACGTATCAGAATTTATTAATGAACGATAATTTGATACAATAATAGCTGGAAGGTGTCTTAAATGAGAATAATTAATGGCGCTAAAACTATAATATCTTTGCTAAAAGAATTAGGATCAATGAAGCCCGTTGAGAAAGCAGACTTTTATAAGTCTAAATGCGAGTATTATCAGGGAATCGTTGAGCTTAGTCTTGTTGTGGCTTCGCTTACTTCTATATGTTTCCTTTATTCTGATTACATGATCAATGGAACAGTCCTGACTACGATCGTACCAAGGCTCTTTATTCTCGTGTTTATAGCAGCTTTTTTTATAGTAACCCACTATAGCAGCAACTATCGTACTATGATAGTCATGGACTTTGTACTAGGGCATGGAATGTGCGTCACAGCCAGCTGGACAGCTTATAAGCTTGTTGATAACAGTAATTCCATTACAGGTATAATCATTGTTAACCTCATATGGCTTGTAATAGGATTTGTAGCAACTCCCAGAGACAATGTTATAAATGGAATCGTGTATATAGTAGAAATATATATAACCAACCTGTTCAATCATTATACCAACTATGAGCAGATACTTGCGCTGGAGATTCCGTGCATCATAGGTATCACTGTTGTAAACTATGTCATGACGGCTTTTTATCTTGATCATTACAAAGTCTCTCAAAATCTGGAGAAGGCTCTGGTCACAGATCCGCTGACACAGGTTTATAACAGGCATGTACTTGATCAGATCATATCAGATAATGCGATAAAGAACAGCTCTCCTGATGATAATATAGCTGTGGCAATGCTTGATATTGATGATTTTAAGAAGATCAATGACGAGAATGGGCACTATACCGGAGATCTTGTCCTTATGTATATGGGGCTGAAATTGGCCAAGGAGACGCATAAGGACGATTATGTCATCCGTTATGGCGGCGAAGAATTTGTTATAATCCTGAGAAACTGCTCTGTTACAGATGCGCGTGTACGTATGGAGCAGTTTAGGACTGATATTGAGAATGCCTTGGATACACCTATACCATTTACAATCTCCGTAGGTGTGTCTTCTTATGATGGAGATTATCTTAAAGCGATTCAGAAAGTCGATGAAGCTCTCTATAAAGCCAAAAATACAGGTAAGAACAAGGTTATAGTCTTATAAATTAGTAAAGCATCCTTCTGAACATCCTGGTTGTAAGTATAAGGCGGGCTGTGGTATGCTCATTAAATACAAAGCAAAGCTTTACAGGGAGGATCGATGGATCATTTTTATTTTATAAGACACGGCGAAACTGTCTGGAATGTTGAGAACAAGATATGCGGAGCTACAGATATCGAACTGACTCAAAAAGGGCATGAGCAGGCAATCGAGACTGGTAGGAAGATTCTTGAAATGGGAATAAAGGCAGATGTAATACTTACATCACCTTTAGTTCGTGCCAAGGAGACTGCAAGGCATATATCAGAAATAACAGGAATCCCTATGGAAGTTGAGCCAAGACTCAAAGAGCAGAACTTTGGCAAGTATGAATCAACTCCAAGAGACGGCAAGGAGTTTCATGAAGCCAAAAAAGACATGGCAAGCAGGTTTGGAACAGGCGAATCAATGCTTCATCTTGCCCAAAGGATCTATAATCTCCTTGATGATATCAAAGAAGGAGACAGGGAAGTGATACTGGTAGCTCATAACGGGATAACCAGAATGGTCGAATCATATTTTCACGAGATGAGTAATGAAGAGTTTTCATCATGTGGAATAAAAAACTGTGAAATAAAAAGATATGATTTCGGAGAAAACTGAAAATGTATTTCGAACCTGTAGAAGTATCGCTTGATGAGAACTGCCTGTCAGATCTCATCAGGCGATACCATTTTAATGATAATGATAAAAAAGATATAGTGCGTCTCTACAAACAGCTTTATCCACGGGTGCATGCCATCTTCCATTATGTGATCGAAAAAGGCAGCATATATGTCATAGCCAGCCTTGGAAGAGGAATTGACAGCCTTCAGGACAGCTTCCTTAAAAAAGGAGATATCCAAAAGGCATATATCATTGATTGTCTTGGAATACAGCTTCTTGAAAAAGTTTATGAGGGCATAGATGACAGGATCCATGAACTGACAGGCATGTATGTTGGAGACTACACCTTTGTTGGAGATGAGAGACTTCCGCTGCAGACTATGCCTGATATCATGCGAAAGCTAGGTCAGAAGAAGATAAGATGCAATAATGCATATGTTCTGACGCCCAAAAAGAGCGTTCTGTTCAAGGCAGACCTAAGCAAAGATAAGGTTCACAAAAGCGACATGTGCAGTATGTGTGGCAATAAGGACTGCGCTAATAGATATAGTAAATAGATAAAGCAAATACACTATTAAGTGAGAAAATTATGACAAAAAACAAATACGCATTAGACCAGGAACTTAGATTCCTTTCAAATACTCACCTTTTTCCAAATATATACGTATATCCTTTTGTGAATATATTTATGGGAATGATATCTTGTAAATCGGATGATAAGGTGATAGTGAGGAAAGATGTTATAGAAGGATATGAAGGTTATCGTCTGCCTATACTTGTAATAGAGCCTCGCGATTCTCAAGAGATACTGCCGTGCATTGTGTTCTTCCATGGCGGCGGGCTTATATTAAAGGTAGCAAAAGCTCATTATCAGTTTGCAAAGTGGTATGCTGAGAAGGCCCGTTGCAAAGTTATAATGCCGGATTATAGGCTTATGCCAAGCTTCCGATTCCCTTACGCGGTAGAAGACTGCTATAAGACATATGTATGGGCTATAGATAATGCCAAGAAGCTTAGAATAGATATAAATAAGCTGATATTGACAGGAGACAGTGCCGGAGGCAACATTGCAGCGGCTGTCGTACTAATGGCACATGATAGAAAGAAGATACTGCCATCAGGACTTCTAATGGTATATCCAGCACTTGACAGGCGCATGGATACTGAGTCTATGCGCAAATATACGGATACGCCGGTTCTTGATGCAGGTCTTGCCAAGATGTATTACGATGAGATGCTACAAGATAATAAACTTAATAAAAAGATTCCTGAGCATATAGAATACGCATCACCAATGGAGGCAGAATCTGTTGCATTTTTCCCTGATACATATATAGAAGTTGCAAGGTTCGATGCTCTGCATGATGATGGGATACTCTTTGCCAAGAGGCTAGAGGCAGTAGGAGTTAGAACTAAGCTCTATGAAGTTGAGGGCTCCTGCCACGGTTATGAAGTAGCACTTAAGAGTAAACTCGTCAAGGAATGCCTTGAAAGAAGAATTGACTGGATCAAAAATATCATCGTTTCTTTTTGACTTTATAGTCCGGTCTTGACGAGATGCATTTATTATAGAAATCGATTTTAGAATTATATCCAAATACGAAACTGTTGCCAAGAACGATAGAAGGGTTTTCATTCCATGTCTTGAAGTCGGATTGGACACTGCCATCAGACATCAGCATGATGTTGGAAAAATAAAATGCGGGATAAGCTTCTATTGTTTCAACATCGCCGTTTTTAAGAGTTCTCCCCCATGTAACATGATATGCAAAATAGAGCATGTTAGTATCATCATTTTTATTACACAAAAGGTATACTCCTATGCACTCCGGCTCGTCAACCATTGCGATGGTGTCCATAGTAGATAGATATATTGAAGATACTGCTTCTAAAGCCGTATCTTCAAAGCTGTTAAAGGTGTCTTCAGGGATTTCGGATAGTTTTGAAACATAACCTGTTTCGTATATATTGGTACTAGCTTCTGTTCCGGTTGCATTCTCACTATCAGAGAAGTTCATAGCCTGGGTTTTGGAATTAAAACAATAGTAATATATTAATAAGGCACATATGATACCGATAAGTATCCAGGAGACGAGCTTTTGTTTTTTCTGACCTTTGAAGTCTTGAGCAGGTGCCTTTTGTTTCGAAATCTTTGTATCTTCAGGATCATACTCTACAGTTAACAGAGTATCACAGTATTTGCAACGCACTATCTTTCTATTGGTCTTAATAATATCTGATCTGCCGCAGCTAGGGCATATGAACTCTTCTGATCTCATGTAAATCTCCGGTAATGATTTTGGGCCAAGAACTATAGTATCACAAAAATAGCAGAGATGAAGAGAAGAATTCAATATTTGTTGTATATTTATTGTATAGATGATTTCTTGCATCGTTCGATAAAAGCTTCAAGCAGATTTTTTATAAGAAACTCAACCTACTAAGTATTTAGTGGTTTGAACAAGAAATGTATTTTTAAAAATCTATAGAATATGATAAAGTCAAGTAAATAGATAAGAAGAATCAAGAAGGATGATCTATGAGTAGAAAAATACTAATAATAAATACAGGCGGAACCCTGTCTTCTGTTATGAAGAAAAACGGGCTTATCCCCGGACTGTCCATACATGATATGCAAAAAGAGCTTCAGATGGTGTCAGGAGACACTGACATAGAGATTGAAGATTTCTGCTCTGTGGACAGTGCTAATATTTTCCCGGAAGACTGGTGTGAACTTGCAAAGAGGATCAGTGAATGCAGGAATGATTATGACGGAATCGTAGTAATACATGGAACTGATACACTTGCATATACCTCATCCATGCTTTCATTCATGCTACGGAATATCAATATCCCTGTAGTTATCACAGGTTCGCAGCTGTCCATAACTAACCCTGTGGCTGATGCCATGGAGAATTGCAGATGTGCTATCCATATGGCAGCCAGTAGGATCCCCGGAGTATTTGTGGCATTCAACAGGAAGGTTATATTAGGATGCAGAGCCTCCAAAGTAAGGTCGCTTAGTTTCGATGCCTTTGAGAGTATCAATTATCCTAATATAGCAACCATCAGTTCTCTTGGTATGAAGATCGAGACAGCAGCAGTTCCTGAGCGAACAGGAATATTCAAGCTATCCAACACATATTCAGACAAGGTCTGCATGCTCAAGATGTTCCCGGGTATCCATAGAAGCCTTATTGAATCTATCGCGGGTCAGGGCTATAAAGGCTTATATATCGAAGCTTACGGAATCGGAGGTATGCCATTTATAAAGCACGATTTTATAGGAGCACTTGATAAAGTCATACAGGAAGGCATGACCGTGGTAGTAGGTACCCAGTGCAGATACGAAGGCACCAAGATGGATGTATACGAGACTGGCAAAAGAGCTATGGCAATAGGTGCTCTCGAAGCTCGTGATATGACAAGCGAAGCCGCTCTTACAAAGCTCATGTGGATCTTGGGAATGACTGAGGACGTCAAGGAAATCCGTGACTATTATTCCATCAATATGGCAGGTGAGATGGCTAAGATTTAAAAAATAAAAAAAGAAAAACGGGATACGGCCTATGAAAATAGTAGCAGCAATCGATTCATTTAAAGGGAGTATATCATCCCTTGAAGCAGGTTATGCGGTTTCAAGCGGCTTTCGAAGTGTTAATAATAATGCGGAAGTAGTGGTATGTCCTCTTGCCGATGGCGGAGAAGGTACGGTAGAAGCTCTTGCAGAGGGCATGAATGGACGGCTTTATACGATAACAGTCACAGGCCCTTTGGGAACACCTGTAAGTTGTACTTATGCGGTGATAGAAGAGACGATGACCGCAGTTATAGAGATGAGCGGAGCTGCCGGCATCACATTAATACCAAAGGATGATCTTGATCCGCTTCATGCAACTACATATGGCGTGGGTGAAGTGATCATAGATGCGATAGATAAAGGCTGTCGCAGATTCATAATAGGAATAGGAGGCAGTGCTACCAATGATGGGGGAGCAGGGATGCTCCAGGCGCTGGGATATGGACTACTTGATGAAAAAGGAGATCAGATCCCTCGAGGCGCGATAGGCCTAAAAGATCTTAAAACCATTGATAAAGATGGCGTCATCCCTGAGCTTAAGGAATGTCAGTTTATGATCGCCTGCGACGTGACCAATCCTCTATGCGGTCCTAATGGCTGTAGCGTGATCTATGGCCCTCAGAAGGGTGCAACACCTTCCATGATCGAGGACATGGATAGATGGCTAAGCCGCTATGCATCAATCTGTCATGATATTAAAGAAAATGCAGACCCGCAATATCCCGGCACAGGGGCGGCAGGTGGAATGGGATATGCCTTCAAGACATTTACAAATGCGACATTAAAGCCAGGTATAGATATAGTCATAGAAGAAACCAGACTAGAAGACTATATACAAGATGCCGACCTTGTAGTGACCGGCGAAGGAATGCTTGACCATCAGACAGCAATGGGCAAGGCTCCTATAGGAGTAGCCAGGCTTGCCAAGAAATACAACAAGAAAGTAATAGCATTCGCAGGCGCGGTAAAAAAGGACGCCGAAGAGTGCAATAAAAACGGAATAGATGCTTTCTTCCCGATAGTAAGAGGTATAACAACTCTTGAAGAAGCTATGAATCCTCAGAATGCCAAGGATAATCTGACAGCAACAGCCAAGCAGGTTATGAGGCTTATAATGGCATATTATTGCTAAAATATGATATTGTTCGGAACATTGAAAAATATAAAAGTGGCAGGAAAGGGCGCTGAAGTATATAATAGATATACATGTTTGGGTATAGTAACTATACAAGGGGGTAACATAAAATGAATCTTGAAACTGTTATATCTGATGTGCGTAAGCTCGCTGCAGATGCGGATGTATCTCATGTTGACTTTCTGGCGGTGCAGGTTACTTTGACGGATTGTGATCCGGGTATGTTCTATGTTGAGGTCAAGGATCATAAGGTGAATGTAGAGCCTTACGATTATCATGACAGGAACTGTGCGATATCCATGAAGTCGGATGATTTTAATAAGCTTATATCGGGAGAGCTTGATCCTGTAGCTGCTTTTACTGTTGGTAAGCTCAAGGTCGACGGAGATATTGGTAAGGCACTGGAGTTTTCAAATCTGTTAAAATGATTCTTTTTCTCTCGCAACATGAGGTTAAAGATGTATGCAAATGGAACTGAAGCTATGATTGTGTTAAGGAGGTATATATGATCAAGATCTATGGAATGCCAACTTGCCCGTATTGTGATTTTGTACACGAACAGATCAAGGGTAGAGAAGATGAATTCGAGTATATAAATATTGGTGAGAATATCCGTAATATGAGCGCTTTTACAAGGCTACGTGATACCAATCCTGTGTTTGATCATTGCAAGGAAATCGGAGATGTAGGAATTCCTGCCTTTGTATTTGAAGATGGCAGGGTATCGATCGATCCAGCAGATGCAGGACTTGTTGAGTATGGGTCTCCGGATGCCTGCTCTATAGACGATCATAAGAGTGGAAGAAAAGGCTGCTGATGCAAAAGGAAGCTGAAATGGCATCTACGTCAAATGGAGTTATTCAAGTGACTCTAAGTAAAAGGCAGGAGACACAGTAGTATATGAAAACAGTAAACGTCGTCGCAGCTATCATCTGCGACGATTATGATAATATAACCAGAATATTTGCAACACAACGAGGCTACGGCGAGTTCAAAGATGGCTGGGAATTCCCCGGAGGCAAGATAGAAGAAGGAGAGACTCCGGAAGAAGCTATTGTTCGTGAAATCAAAGAAGAACTTGGCGCAACAATAAAAGTTTACAAACTTGCCTGCGTAGTAGACCACGACTACGACACCTTCCACCTCCACATGAGCTGCTTCTATGTGGCAGTAGCTGAGGGCGAACTATCCCTCCTGGAGCACGAAGCCGCCAAGTGGCTTCCCTTAGATGAGCTCTACAGCGTATCCTGGCTCCCTGCAGATATGAAAGTGGTAGATGAAATCTGTAAACACATAGATCACTGATATATAAATAAGTTTACCAACATTCGGATTTGCCGGCGAGGGATGTTTGGTAATGGTTTTAGCATCTTTGAGAGTTTTATTATAATTCAAGAGCGCGATATATGGAGGTTTATATTCCGCACAGGGTCTGCATGTCTGAGCGAAGCGAGTTTCAGACCCTGGAATATAAATCTCCATATATTGTGCCTTGAATTAAATAAAACTATCAAGATGCTAAAACTATTACCAAACATCCCTCACCGGCAAATCCGAATGCCGCGACAACCTATATATACGAAATCTCCCCCATAACCTACAGTTATTCGCGTATTAATCCGATATCCATAGCGGTATACTTTTTCTATTGATCATAAATGGAGTGCAAGATCCAGCTTCTTTTACAGAAAGGGTGATCGTATATGGTACTTTCTAATAGGCATTATACAAGATATCTGATAGCTCCCATTACATTAAGCCTTATGTTGTCAGCGTGCTCGACTGCTTCAAAGACTTCGGCACCGGATAATACAGCCAAGTCTGATACAGATGATACAAGAATAGATAATACCCACTCAGAAGACGGCATAGACAAAATAGGCATCAGTATGCCCACACAGTATCTTGAGAGATGGACCCGTGATGGCAACAATCTAAAAGCATCATTTGAAGCACTTGGATATGAAGTTGATCTGCGCTATGCCGGAAATCTTATAGATACTCAGATTGACGCCATCTATGAGATGATAGATGATGGCGTAGATGTACTGGTCATAGGTGCAGTTGATGGATTGTCACTTGGCAAAGTCATGGAGAAAGCCCACGAAGCCGGGATACCGGTTGTTGCCTATGACAGACTTATATGTAATTCAGAGTATGTGAGTGCTTATGTATCTTTTGACAATTATCAGGTGGGAAGACTTCAGGGAGAGTATATAAGGGATGCTCTGGAACTTGATAAAGTTACAGGCAAGATCTATAACATAGAGTTTACAGCAGGAGATTCTGTTGATAATAACGCAAGATTCTTTTTTAACGGAGCAATGGATGTCTTAAAGCCATATATAGACAAGGGGACTTTGAAGGTTCCCTCAGGCCAGCGTGATTTCTATACAGTATCAACTTCTCAGTGGTCAACAGAGACTGCTAATGTCAGATTTCAGATCCTCATAGGCTCTTACTATTCCGGTGACAGAAAACTTGATGCTGTGCTGTGTTCCAATGATTCTACATCTATTGGAGTACAGGATGCGATCAGGGACAATTATAATGGCGGCAATGATGTGGTGATAACAGGCCAGGACTGTGATGTGGAGAACCTGCGTAGACTTATGGATGGGAGACAGTCTATGGATGTTTACAAGAATCTGGCATATGAAGCCGGTGTGACTGTCATGCTCGTAGATTCTTTGTATCATGGTAAAGAGATGTCACAATCCCTGATCGATAGCTGGAATCTTGACTATGAATGCGTCTATGATACCCAGTCATATGATAATGGCAAGATAGTAGTTCCCGCATTTCTCCTTGAACCTGTAGAGATAACAAGTGACAATATGGTGCAGGAACTGGTAGACAATTACGGAACATATGTAATCTCTGAAGACGGAAGCTTACAGGTCGCCGAATAGTTTATAATCGTTTCTTCCGTTTTCTTTCACATAATACAGAGCCCTGTCGGCCAGAGCCATGATCTGAGTAGGATCGTTGGTATCAGAAGGATACAGAGCACAGCCTATGCTAAGGGTTATTTCCAGTTTTTTCTTATTAATGACAACTGCATTACGTATTATTTTTTGAATCTGCCGGCATATATTGTCGGCATTGTCTATTTCAGGACCTGTTATGACCATCATGAATTCATCACCACCTATTCTGGCGAAGGTGATATATTTGGATGCTATACTTGAAAATCTGGTACTTATCTCCACGAGAACTTCATCACCCACAAGGTGTCCGTAGGTATCATTGATGTCTTTGAAGTGATCTACGTCTATCATTGCGAGTCCGTAAGGCGTGAAAGTAGAATTGAGCTGATCGATCTTCTGATTGATATAATGACGGTTAGGTATCTGAGTCAGATAATCGTTGTTGAGCATACGTTCGTGCTGGCGGTTGGCCTTGGCCTGAATGACTATTATTATGAACAAAAGTATGATAATAAGTATTATCAGGTTCAGGATAAGAGCATTCTCCTGATAGTAGCGGATAGGATTGAATCTTTCGTTGGCAATATAGCTATCTGCCGGAAGCTGGGATGACTTGATACCGAACTCATCCATCTTGTCCTGGTAGAAGTAGCTTTCGGTTATGGTATCACTGATAAGCGCGATATTGTCAGCACTTACACCATTTAATATCTTGCTTGCCATCTTGCCTGCAACTTCTCCGGCATGTGTATACGAATACGATATACCACCTAAGATGCTGTTTGTACAATTGGCCATAGTAAGTTTTATCACAGGCACATTTGTAACATTATTATCAACAAAAGAGGAAGCTGAGTTGATAGTATATAGGTTGCCATCTCCATCCTGAGAGAATTCAAGATAGTAGATTATATTGTTATTATCAAGCTCTGACAGAGCCCTTTTTAGCCCTTTCTGCGTATAATATGAAGCATTAAGGACTGTATAGCTGATCTCGGGGTGATTTTCCGTGAACTTCAAAAATTCCACATACTCGCCGGAACTTGTATTGGATCCGTCGCATAATACTACGATCTCATTTCTGTCAGGAAAAAGAGCTTTCATAAGATCATAATTGGATTCGAAATCAAGAGTCTCTGATATACCTGTAACATTGTGAAGAGCAGCAGAAGTTGTGGCATCAGAAATAGAATTGATACCCATGAATACTACAGGAACGTCTCCAAAAAGTTCGTTCCTGTAATTAATCACAAATCTAAGTGCAGTATCATCTATTACGAAAATAAGATCATAGTGTGCATCTATCTTATCAATCTTATAAGAAAGATAGTTATAGAACTCCTGAATATCATCCGCTTCGTAGAATCTTTTGGCATCCATATTTTCATATGTGATCTCATATGAAAGATCGCCAAGTCCTGCTTCTATCCCTTGTATGTGCTGCGGAACAGTATCATAAGAATAGTTATAAGAACATATGCATAGGATGTTAAATGGAATTATAGTATCATTTGAACCTGATGCATGGACATGAGTAAAAGAATTCGAATCATAACTGTAGGCACTTTGTGAATTGCCATATGAATTAATATTTGCATTTGGGGTAATGATATTATTGAAAACAGGCATGATCATAAAACATGCTATAAAAATGCAGCATGTTGTGATTACTAACATTGAAATGCCAGATGTGTTCTTTTTCATACGTAGTGTTCCTTTTGAGTGGACTTGGTACGTCTTATATCTATATCGTCATGAATCATAAAAAAATAAATATCGCATTAAGATATGAATATCAGGTACGTTCGGTATCAGATATTCAAAATGATTAAATAAATTTAATTTTGATATACTTTTTTCTTGCATGCCATTATATATATTGCTACACTGTATGAGTAGCGATTATCAATTAACATCTTATAATAGGATGTTATGACATTTTAGAAAGGACAAAGATATATGCTCAGATTATCTAAATCTAAATCACTATTATCAGTGATACTGGCAGCTTCCGTAATGATCGTGCCTCAGGCTTCGATCACAGCATTCGCTGATGAAGTTGCTACAACAAGCATTGAGACTCAGCTCGAAACTCTGTCTCAGGCTACAGGCACAAGCTACAAGGATAACTTCTATGACGTTGTTAATGCAACAACATTCGCTTCTCATGAAATCCCTGCAACAAGTGCACAGTGGTCATGGTTTGGAGAACTTTCTGATGAACAGGACGTTCAGATGGAAGAGATCTTCAATGAAATTAATTCAAAAGAAAATTATGGAAAGGGAACACCTGAGCAGAAGCTTCATGATCTGTATGAACTTTATGCTGATACAGAAGCAAGAAATGCTGATGGACTTGGAGAGTTCCAGTCATATCTGGATGCTATTGTAAATTCACAGAATCTTACAGAATATGTTACTGCTGTAATGAGCCTCTCTGTAGACTGCGGATATGGTTCAATCCTTCCTTCATTTGGAGTATCACAGGACGATCTTGACTCTACACAGTATGTAGTTGTAGCTGACGCCGGTGACTCTTTAATGGGCAAGGATTACTATGAGACAGAAGGCTATGAAGCTTATATTGAACTTTATAATCAGTATCTTGGTAATCTTCTTGTTGTAAACGGATTCTCAGAAGCTGATGCTCAGAGAATGGTTGCCAATACTGATAAGGTTGCCAGAGACCTTGCTTCTGCAGAGCTTGAGAGAACTGACTACTATGATATTGAGAAGATATACAATGTATATACAGAAGCAGATATCATAGCTGCATTCCCATCTATTGATATGGCAAGCTATATGCAGGCTCTTGGATTTGCAGGTCAGGACAGATACCTTGTTCCTGATGAAGATAAGTTTGCAGAGTGCGCAAGCCTTCTTACAGAAGACAACCTTCAGGTGCTCAAGGACTATTCTGCAACAGTTCTTGTATCTGATCTTGCATCAGTAACAACTCAGACTGCTTATGATCTTACAGTAGAGCTTAGCAACAAGCTCAACGGTATCACAGAGGCAAGACCTAACGAGTATTACTGGATGGCTCAGACTGCTGCAGCTCTTGAATGGAACTATGGACTTCTCTATACAGATAACTACTGCTCTGAAGAAGCCAAAAAAGAAGTTACAAACATGATCACAGAGATCATTGCTGAGTACAAGAATATCATAGGTTCCCAGACTTGGATGAGTGATACTACCAAGCAGGCAGCAATTGCCAAGCTTGATACACTTCAGGTTAAAGTTGGATATCCTGATGATTTCAGCTACTACTTAAGCCTTGAAGCTCCTATCGCCGGCAAGAAAGAGGGCGGATCACTTACAGCTAACACAATCACAATGCACCAGAGATACGTAGCTTATGAGCTTTCACTTCTTGGAAAGCCAGTTGATAAGACAAAGTGGATCGCTACACCTCAGACTATCAACGCTTTCTATGATCCTTCAAACAACGGTATCACAATCCTTGCAGGTATCATGCAGGATCCTTTCTACAATCCTGACGCTTCAGAAGCAGCTAACCTTGGTGCTATCGGTGTAGTAATCGGTCACGAGATCAGCCATGCATTTGATTCATCAGGATCACAGTATGATGCTAACGGCAACTACAACCCATGGTGGACAGAAGATGAGTACATCACATATACCAATTTGTGTCAGGATATCATCGACTACTATGATGTATTCCCTTCAGTAGAGACAGGTTCAACTGTTGATGGTGCTCTTACTATCACAGAGAACATCGCTGACCTTGGTGGTATGTATGCAGTAACTCAGATCATCGGTCATGACAAGGATGCCCTTCAGGAAGCATTTGTATCATATGCTAACATGTGGGCTGAGAAGATGACTTACGAATATGCAAGCATGCTCCTTATGATGGATGTACACTCACCGGGACGTGCCAGAGTTAATGCTGTAGTATCCAGCATGGACGCATTCTATGAAGCTTTCGATATCCAGGAAGGCGACGGAATGTACGTAGCTCCCGAAGACCGTGTAGGTATTTGGAAATAATTTTTAATAACTGATGATTTATCAAGCAAAATGCTGTCAGGACGTAAGTTCTGGCAGCATTTTTTTTTGAGCATGTTTTATTATAAGTTTTCAAGTAAGATAAACCGATATATTGCTTGATATGATTAGTAAGACCAAATTCAGTTTTGAATCAATTATATGCTACGTCTTGCTGGTTTTAATTGCAGCTAAGCTCTTTTCAAGTGGTTTGTTTAAATCCAATGACTATATTGAAAATGAGCTTTCTTATAGTGTGCTGTCACAAGGATGGGAACAGGTACTTGCAGATGGAAGGATAGTGCCCGCAGAAGTCCCGGGCGATGCTGTGAAAGACGGAAGTAACAGATTCGAAATACAAAGCACACTCCCTGATTCTATTACAGAGCATACCTGGTTATCTATAAGAAGCACCCGTCAGAATATCTACATTTATATAGATGGACAACTTAGAAAGTCCTATTACAGGACCTTTGAAGAGTATGGCAGGACTACTGTTCCAAGTTTCTATCTGTTCGTTCAGCTGCACAAAGATGACATAGGCAAAAACATCAGGATAGTCGGATCTTCTGCATACAGTTCTTTTGCCTATGATATCAATGAAGTAGTCATGGGCAATCAGATGGGAATCTGGTATTACTACACTATCAAGGATTATTCCGGGTTTGTACTGCCTCTTATAGTATTTTTTATAGCGATCGGAGTTCTGAGTATCCTCCTTATCGTGAGTATTTATAGTAAGACAAGTCGCAGGTTCATATTCCTGGGACTTGGCGTATTACTCTATTCTTCATGGGAAGTGTGTGATTCCCACCTAAGGCAGCTCCTGTTCTATAATGTCAGCGTTGCATCTGATGCTGCCTATATGATCTTTTCACTGATCCCGATTCCTTTCTTATATAGTCTTGATATCCTTTTGCAAAAAAGGTATCACAAGTCCAATATGTTCTGTGCCCTTATGATCGCATCATTATCGGTGGTTACAGGTTATCTTAATGATATGGGGCATGTGGCCTTTATATTCACAATGCCTTATCTTGTAGCGGGAGCAGTCTTGTCTACAATCTACATGCTCATAACTATATTTATAGATATTTTCAAAAAAAGACTTGTGGAAAATAAGATCACGATATCCGGTTATCTTGGATTTGCCGTTTCCGGTGTTATTGCGGGAGTATTTTTTGCCATAAAGCCTGAAACACCTGCTACTCCTATAGTTAATCTTGGCATGATCATGATCATGGTATGCGCAGTTGTTGACATGATCCATTCTTATGTAATAGACAGAAGGGACAGAATAGTCGCAGAAGAAGTATCATCAGCCAAGTCCCAGTTCATCGCCAGTATGTCCCATGAGATCAGAACTCCCATAAACTCCATCATGGGTATGGATGAGATGATCCTGCGCGAATCAAGAGAAGAAGAGATAACAGCCTACGCCAGGAATATAAGAGATTATGGTAAGTCACTTCTTAGGCTTGTCAATGAGATCCTTGATTATTCAAGGCTTGAATCAGGTAATGTCAATCTTATAGAAGAAACCTTTGATGCAGAGATAGCTATAACATCTTTGTACAAGATATTCGAACCTATTGCTGACAAAAAAGGTCTGAAAATGGAACTTAGGGAGCACGGCATAAAGGGAAGGCTCCTTCTTGGTGACAATGAGAAGATCTGCAAAATGATAGGTGAGATCCTGACCAATGCCATAAACTACACAGATGAAGGTAAGGTTACGCTTGAGGCTTTTATAGAAGATCTGGACAAGACTGATGAGACAGGGCATGATCTTGTCATGTTCTCTATAAGAGTTACTGATACAGGCGTTGGAATAAGTGATACAGATCTTAAGAAGATCTTCGATCCTTTTGAAAACACAGGAGAGAAAGACGGTCAAAGCGGCATGTCCCTTGTTGTTGTTAATAGGATGTTAGAAGCAATGGGCAGCAGATTGAGCGTCAGGTCGAGACTTGGCAAGGGATCTGAGTTTTCTTTTGACATAATACAGAAAAAAGCCGGGGAGATAGAGATTGCAGGATGGAATACCAAGACTATAGAACCGGATCTTAGTATATTAAAAGAAAAAGGAAGATACTATTCGGAGAAACTAAACGTCCTGTGCGTAGACGATTCAACTATGAATCTGTCTGTTATAGAGGGACTTCTAAAAAGAACCGGAGCAAGTATAAAGACTGCAATATCCGGTGAAGATGCAGTAAGCCTTGCTATATTAGAACAATATGATGTTATCTTCATGGATCATCGCATGCCAGGTATGGGCGGCGAGAAAGCCATGAATATGCTAAGAAAGCACTACCAAAGGATCGACCGGAAAATAGTAATAATAGCTCTTACAGGCAATGAATTTGAAGGTGCAAGGAAAGAGTACCTGAAGATGGGATTTGATGATTATCTATCTAAGCCTGTTAAGACATTTGATCTTGAGAAGATGCTGTGGACATATTGTGAAGATATGGCCCAAAACCCTCCTGAGGTAGTGGATGAGAGCTGCCCTTATGATGATATCTTTGACAGTATAAAGGGTGTTGACGGAATTAATACTGATAGTGGAATAAAATATTGCGGAAGCAAAGAACTTTTTGTTAATGCTGTTAAGACTTTTGTAGATACTTCTGATGATAATATACAGATGCTTAATGATCTTATCAATTCTAAGGATCTTAAAAACGGTGTCATCAAAGTTCATGCTCTTAAGTCCAATGCAAGAGTCATAGGATGCGGCACCTTGTCAGAGCATGCTGCCTTTCTTGAAGAGCGCGGAGATAAGGGAGACGTGGAGACTTTCTGGAATGGTGTACCGAAGCTTCTTACGGAATATATTGAGCTTACAGACAGATTAAAAGCTATCTGTAAGGAACATGAAGTGGCGACTGATGAGGATAGTCTTATGGAGATAACTCCTGATGAACTAAAAGATGCGTATTCGGCCATAGAAGAGTGCGCCATAAGCCTTGACTATGACAGCATAGAGCAGATACTTAATGAACTTGCAGGATATAAGCTTGGTGATGAAGATAAAAAGAAGGTAGCTCTTATAAAGAAAGGACTTGCAGCAGTTGATAATGACAGAATAATCAAGGCGATCAAGGCGGAAGGATCTGAATAAAGATCTGAATAAGATATGAGGTTTTCGGATGATTACTGATATCAAGAAGACTCCAAAACTGAATTTATATCAGATATTGATGATAGGATGCGTTGTTGCTGTCGTATCTGTAGTTGTCATGCTGTTTGCACGCCAGAGTATAAGGTTCAATGACTTTGGCGACAATGAGTACGAGTATGTACGTTATAACACCGGATGGAAGCAGGTACAGGATGATAGCCTGTCAGATATACAAGAGCTGCCGGCCAAATTCTCAACTCCTGATGGAAGGGTTGTGATAGTCAACAGACTTCCGGATACGATAGAAGAGGGAAAATGGCTTGCTGTAACAGGTTATATATCTATCGTAAAGATATACATAGAAGATGAATTAAGAACGGAATACTCGCTTAAACCCGGAGAAACCGGTATTGGGGCAAGAACAAGTCCCACAGCACATGTTTTTGCCAAATTATATAAAAAGGATGCCGGTAAAACTGTAACTATCGAATTCGAATCAGAGTCCATGTTCAAAGGCTGGGTTGGAGAAGTAATACTAGGCTCTCAGGGCGGAATATGGGGATATTATGCCAAGAATACAATGATGTCATCCATGATAACTCTGGTTTTGGGATCGATATCAATAATAACTATACTTATTTCATCATATTTTGCCTTTGTCACAAAAAGACCGTCTGCGGTTCTTTACCTTGCAATGGGAATCTTTTGTGTATGTATGTGGAGACTTGGCTCAACACCATCCAGCAATACCTTTATGCAGTATGAATCTGCTGATTATGCCAGAATGTTTGAGACCGCATGCCAGATACTTGTAGTTCTTCCGGTACCATTTCTTCTTTTTGCTGACTGTCTTCATGCCGGTAGATACACAAGATTCTATAAGATAATGGAAGATATGTGCTTCGTATATGCTGCTACGGTGTCATTTCTTCATTACACGGGGGTAGTATATTTTGCCGGGGCACTGACTTACACCTTTATAGTGATATTGATATCACTTTCATGCGTTCTTTTTATCACGATCATAGATATGGCAAGTGGCAGGATCAAAGAGCATAAGGCGGTTATCATAGGACTTATCATCTTCATGATAATGATGGTAATAGAGCTTATAAGAGAGTTCAATGATATAGCTGCAACATCCTCCCTTGTATATGTATTGGGACTTATGTTCCTGCTTATCTCTGTAGTGGTTGAAGCTGCTGTCAGTATGATAAGAGCCCACAGCCAGAAGATAATAGCAGTAGCATCCGGTGAGAGAAAGTCTGAATTTTTGTCTTTGATGTCACATAGGATCAGGACTCCTATCAATACCATATCCGGAATGGCAGAACTTATCGAAAGAGAGACAAAGAGCCCCGATATCAAAGCCTATGCAAGCAGTATAAGGAATGCTGTACGTATGCTCATGTCGCTTATCAACGACATGCTGGATGTGGATAGATCTGCCAAATCCAAAGTTGAACTTGAGGTAGATGAGTATAATCTTGCCCCGCTTCTTGTAGACTGTGTAAGTCTTCTGATATCAAGAGCAAGACAGGACGGACTTGATTTTGAGAATAAGGTTAGTAAAGACCTTCCATCTATCCTGTATGGTGATTCTGTAAGGATCATGCAGATAATAACCAATGTCCTTACCAATGCTGTCAAGTACACTAACAGAGGTACCATTACCTTTGTGGCAGAAAAAAGATATATAGACGGCAAGTTCAATCTGTGCATAATAGTCAAGGATACAGGAATTGGCATCAAACCAGAGGATATAGGAGAGATATTCAACAGTTATAACAGGGCCGATGAAAAAGAAAATCGTCATATAGAAGGAACAGGTCTTGGATTATCTATTACAAAGAGACTTGTGGATGCCATGGGTGGTCAGATAAGCGTAGAAAGCGTCTATGGTGAAGGGTCTACCTTTACAATATTATTGCCACAAGTAGTAATATCTGATGAACCGATAGGCGATCTTGAAGAAGCTATAAGAAAGTATACAGTAAAGAATGCGACATACAAAGAACTCTTCAAGGCTCCGACTGCCAATGTTCTGGTTGTTGATGACAACAGGATGAATATTGAAGTGTTCGTAGGACTTCTTAAAAGGACTGAGATCAAGATAGATAGTGCAGGAGGCGGAACGGAAGCTATAGAGAAAGCCAAGAAGAAAAAATATGACATTATATTCATGGATCATATGATGCCGGAACCTGATGGTATACAGACGCTTCACCTTCTAAAGAATGACTATATGGCTCTTAGCTATGCAACTCCTGTTGTAGCTCTTACTGCCAATGCCACGCCAGGCGCTGAGAAGATGTATCTCAAGGAAGGATTCGTATCATATATGTCCAAACCTGTGGATTCTGAGGAACTAGAAAAGCTGCTGCTAAAGCTGCTACCGGAAGAGAAGATCGAACTCGGGTAGTGGCCAAAGAAAAAGTCCTCCAGCTCTCGTGCACCCGAGAGCTGGAGGACTTTTTTCTTTGCCTGCCCGAGAGCTAGGACTTTTTTGGGGGACTACCGCCCGAAGCTAGTTCCCTGCGTATTTAGTAAGGTCGTGTATCCACTTACCCCTCATTACGATTATGAAACCAATCACAGATTTAAGCAGGTCCATAGACTGAACAGTTAGGAACATCCATACGATAGGCATGTTCGTATAGCGGGATAGTACAAATGCAACAGGAAAAGATACTACCCAGCAAAAGCAACTGTCAAAGAGGAATGTGATAAAAGTCTTGCCGCCGGATCTGATGGTGAAGTATGCGGAGTTTGTAAATGCATACAAAGGCATACATACTGCGTTGACACGTAGTAGGCCCAAAGCTATGTGCTTGATATTATCTGTAGTGTTATATAGATCCGGGAATACAGGAGCTATTATAAATAACATCAAACCGGATATAGAGCTTAGTATCACAGAGAAGGTCGTAAGTCTTAGTGCATATAGCTTGGCGCCATCCAGTCTTCCTGCACCAAGTTCCTGACCAAGGAGTATGGATGTGGCACTTCCCATTGCTATAAATACTATATTGAATACATTGGCAAGGGAGTTGGATATGTTAAAAGCAGCTACTGCATTAAGTCCTCTTACAGAGTAGCACTGAACGAGCATAGTGGTTCCTATAGACCAGAGTGCTTCATTGGCAAGGAGCGGAGCACCTTTGATTATGAACTTAAATACAAGATCAGAAGGAATATACATACTGCTATAGCATCTTCTGATATAGGGGTTCTTATCAGGGTTGTTATGTGTCCAAGAGACAACTATGAACATCTCAATAAATCTTGATATTACTGTAGCAAGAGCAGCACCTGTAACTCCAAGAGCAGGTGCACCAAACTTACCATAAATAAGGATATAGTTACCAATAAGGTTTACAAATACTGCTATGATTCCTGCACTCATGGGTACAAGAGTCTGGCCTGTCTCACGAAGAGTAGAGGCATAGACATTGGTGATAGCCATGGGAAGAAGTCCTGCGTACATTACAAGAAGGTAAGAGATGGCATGTTGCAATGTAAGCTCCAGATCCCCTGTGTCACCGCCTTCATGAAGGAACATTCCGATAAGGGATGTTCTGAATATATACAGAACCAGTACGCCTATTATAGTGATCATGAATGCAAGGATCATCTTAGCGCGCATAGTGTACTGCATTCCTTTAAGGTCTTTCTTGCCCCAGAACTGGGCACTGAATATGCCGATTCCGGCAAGCCCTCCAAATATGCACAGATAGAATACAAATAGTAGCTGGTTGACGATTGAAACACCGGACATGGCTTCTGTACTGAGCTGACCTACCATGAGATTGTCCAGCATACCAACAAGATTGGTTATGCCGTTCTGGATCATGATAGGAACAGCAACGGCCAGAACATGGCCATAGAAAGGGCGTGGTGCGATTAGTGAATTTGATCTGTCTTTGATAGAGCTTTTGTTAGTCATACGATTTGGCTTCCTTGTAAAAATATATTTGAAAAAATGTGATCGCCTTGTGCCACGAGAATATTACCAAAGTTCCATAAGTCATAACTTATAGGTTGCGGCTATCAGCAAATATAGCATAGACCATTATACGTTGTGCGTGATTTAATCGCAACAGTAAAAGAAGATATTGACTTTATATACAAGTATGGTATTATATTTCTATCAGCAACGGGTCGTTGCAGATAGAAAAAGTGTTGCAGTTAACAAAAGGCGGGAGCATTATATGAGATCAAAAAGCCCTGAACTTAAGGAGAAGATCAAGGACTTCATCATACAATTTCATAAAGAGAATATGCGTGATCCCTCTACTGCAGAGATTGGAAGAGGCCTTTCGATAGATAAGAGTACAGCATACAGATATCTTGTGGCTATGAACAAAGAGGGAATGCTCGACTATAGTGAGGGGCGCATCAGTACAGACTCTACTATGAAGATGGATGAGAACATGACCTCAGCTCCTCTTATGCAGGATGGCATCACTTGCGGCGCTCCGGAGACTGAGAGCAGTGATATAGATAGTTATGTACAGCTTCCTACAGCACTTTTTGGAAGCGGAGAGCTTTTTATACTTCATGCAGTCGGAGATTCTATGATAGATGCAGGCATTGATTCGGGAGATCTTCTTGTAATCAGGAAGGCATCGACTGCAAGACAGGGAGATATAGTAGTAGCACTAAACGAGGATGGAGAGAATACACTTAAGAGACTTAAGTATGATGCGGATCTTAAGAGGCTGGTGCTTCATCCTGAAAATGTTCAAAGAGGATATGACGACATACGACCGGATAAGATCATCATTCAAGGTGTCCTTTCTTCAGTGATCAAGAGATTTGCTTAAAGTATCAGTATCATAGGTATTGGTGTTCTCATAAGAAAGAGGGGTAATAGATTATGAGAAATATTTATGTATCCAGAAGAGTATACAACCTTGTAATGCGTATCATCATGATCCTTACGATCACACTTCTTATCTTTACAATACGTAATCTGTTCGTAGCATCTGCCGGTATAAGGCATATCAATGCAGGAATCGAGACTTGCAGAGACAGTATGAATGATTATTATGCTAATCAAGGGATATTGCTGGCAGGGGATGTAGAATATTGATCCGGTTCAACATTATTATAGTGCAGATATACCATAAACATACCTTTTAGTTATTTGCCATAAAGCTATTCTTTTTATCACAGTTTTAGCCGATATATTTACGTAAGATATGATAATAAGTTGATGCTTTTATGAGGTGAGCATATGTTATCTGCACTTATCGGGAATTTGGCATATAACGTAGATGTTGAAATAGCATTTTTTATAGTTTCATTTATTTTTTTTATAATGATGATCGGAACTAAGCCACGTAGGACTTCCAGCTATGTTTATGATTTCTTCGGAATGTTCTTCTGTATAGTGGCTCCCTTTCTTATGGTTCTGATCGTATATATGGCTTCTCATATCGAAGTATATGGAATCGTAATGCTCCAATGTGTTATGATTGCATATATCTTTGTGTATTCTTTCATATTATTCAATTTGTCTATGTATCTGTGTACACTTCCCTATAGGAACAGGAGCAAGGAAGGAAATTACAGGATATTGTGTTTGTGCTTTGTATTCTTCATGGTTTTCTATTGCATGGTAGCTATCTTCAAAGGCACTATGTTTTCATACTATGGAGGAGAGGTTGCAGATATCTCATTTTTTGTCATCAAGATGGTCAACTGCGGTATGGTCAGCAGTACTGCTTCTATGATCTTCGCACTTACTGTTACCAAGGATATGCCCAAGGTTGTAAGGACTATCATATTTGCAGTATATCCAATTAATGTTCTGCTGCTTTTGGTACAAAGGTCCAATACAGATGACATCATAATCGCGATGACTTATGTTGTTCCGATGTGTATATTCTATATATTATTCCATTCCAATCCATATGATGAGATTCTGGGGCTTCAGAATACGTACTCACTTGAAAGTCGTTTCGAAGACGATATCTTATTAAAAAAGCCATTTTACATCGGTTATCTTATCATTCCATCTTTTAACAGATCGGATATATCCGGCCCGTCTTCCAAGATGGGGATAGGCTATGAAGCAATCATAGATTATTGCAGGATGGCAGAATCCAAATATCCAAACCTGCATATATACAAGCAAAGCGCCGGAACCTACACCTTCATATATGAAGCCATGCAAAGTGATGAGCATGACAAGATACTTGACGCCCTTGCAGATCTTGCAGAAAAAAGGCTTAGTGAGATAGATGAACTTGCAAGGATCATAATGGTAGTTCTTCCTTGCTTTGAACAGATCAGATCTATAGCAATGGCCAGAGAGATGGTCAATCAGATTATAAGAAAGAAGCTTAATCCTCTTGAGAATTTTAGATATGTAGCGACCAAAGAAGATAACGAGAAGTTCCAGGAGAGATACAGAATAGAACAGGAACTCATGGACATAAGACTTAAAAGGGATATGGAGGATGCAAGGGTTGTATGCTACGCACAGCCTATATATGAGGTAGAATCAGAATCCTTCAGAACTGCGGAAGCTCTTATGCGACTTGAGCTTGATGGTCAGATGGTAAGTCCGGGGCTCTTCATACCGATCGCAGAAGAGACAGACTGCATACATGTTCTGACTCTTATAATGCTCAGTAAGGTTTGCAAGGAACTCAAAGAATTGGAAAAAGAGTATGAATTCCAATGCATCAGTATCAACTGCTCTGCATCAGAGTTCACGCTTCCGGGACTTGCGGATGAGATCTTGGATATCCTTCAGCGATATGATGTTGAGCCCAAAAAGATCAGACTTGAGCTTACAGAAAGTGCAGTAGCAGATGACAGCAACAAACTTAGGAACAATATGTATCTGTTAAGGGAAAAGGGCGTATCTTTCTATCTTGATGACTTTGGAACAGGATATTCAGCTATGGCAAGAGTCATAGACCTTCCGTTCAGGATCATTAAGTTCGACAAAACCCTTTTGTATCAGTCAATAGATGATGAGCGTATGGACGGCATCGTTTCTAACATGATAGAAACCTTAAAAAACAGCGGAATCAATACCCTTGTAGAAGGCGTAGAGTCCGATGCTCACAAGGATTATAGTATCACTCATGGCTTTGACTATATTCAGGGATTCCATTATGCAAAGCCTGTACCTATCAGCGATCTTAGAAAATACTTTTCCAAGAAAAAGTGAGGACTAATATGCAGGGGATGCTAGTGATATTCTACTTAATACTATTTGTATACGGTATTGTCATAGGCAGCTTTGTAAATGTTCTGATATACAGGCTTCCTAAACACGAAGATTTCGTGAAGATACGTTCGCACTGCATGAGTTGCGGATATCAGCTTAGATGGTTTGATCTGATACCTATCGTATCATGGGTCATCTACAAAGGCAGATGCAGAAATTGTGGTCAGAAGATCTCAGCCCAATACCCACTTATAGAGGCCCTTAATGGAGTGGTATATGTGCTGGTTGGAATTGTATATGGAATAAGTGTAGATACAGTACTGCTTTGCCTTGCAGCGTCTATGCTTATCACAATATCAGTAATAGATCATCGTACAATGGTAATTCCACCCGGATTGAATTATACTATATGTATACTTGGAATTATTAGGATGGCGGTAGATTACAAAAATTTTGCAAGTTATCTGATTGGGTTTGTATCCGTAGCCCTTTTCCTGTTTATCTTGTATACGATATCAAAAGGGCGATGGATTGGAGGCGGAGACATAAAGCTTATGGCAGCAACGGGGCTGCTTGTAGGGTGGAAGCTTAATATTCTTGCTTTTTTCCTAGGATGTATATATGGAAGTGTCATACACATAATCCGTATGAGGGTAAGTAATAAAGGACACGTTCTGGCGCTTGGACCGTATCTGGCAGGAGGCGTCATGACTGCGATACTTGTTGGAGATAGAATTATCAGTTGGTACTTTGGTAAGATCATGTAACTGTCACAGGTAGTAAACATATTATTCCGGAGGACAAAAAGGATGGCAAAAGTCCTAAGTATCGAGATCGGATCTACATTAACAGAAATTGTTGAGATGGATTATAAGGTCAGAAATCCCAGAATCTACAAAAGCCTTATGTTGTCTACTCCCGAAGGAGTCATGGATGAAGGAATGCTCTACGGCTTTGAGAACTATGCTCAGGCTCTTAGTAAGATGCTCAAAGCTAAGGGGTTTAAGGCTAAAAGAGCTATCTTCTCTGTATCTTCAAACAGGATAGCCAGCAGAGAAGTGGAGATTCCTTTTCTTAAAGAAAATCAGATAAGGGATTTCGTATTGGCCAATGCCTCGGATTATTTTCCTGTAAATATTGCAGATTATAGCATCTCTTATACTGTTCTGGAGAAGCTTCAAAATGAAGAGGGAGCTAAGGCGCTTAGGGTCAATGCGCTTGCTATGCCTTCTGAAATGCTGGAAAGCTATAAGGAATTTGCAAAGGCAGCAGGACTTGAGCTGGAAGCGATTGACTATGATGGCAACTCACTGTATCAGGCTGTCAAAAAAGAATGCAGTGTCGGTAGCCAGATAGTTATCAAGATAGATGAGAAGAGCTCTATCGTTACTGTTATGAAGGACGGAGTCCAGAGCCTTACAAGAACTGTACCTTATGGAATCGGTGAGGCGGTAGATACTATCATCTACAGCCACATATATTCAGATAATACGACATACTCTGAAGCTATAGGCTTCCTTAGAGGAATGAAGTGTGTGAATCCTTCTTTTGACATGGAAGCTTATAAAAAGGCCAAGGCAGAAGAGAGGATGAGATTGTTAGAACAGGCGAAAGCCGCAGAAGAAGGCGAAAGCGGTGATGGCGAAAGCTCAGATAATCCTGATGGTGCAGGAACCGGAAATGATGTTGGAACAGGTGATTATTTTGGCTTTGGATCATCTGATGAACAAAAGGGAGTTGACGATGGTACTACCGGCTCTGATGTAAGCGCTTCAGGTGATTTTGGATCTCAGCAATCATTGACCCAATCTGCAGGAGAAAGTACTGCTTCAATGCAGCAGGAAGCTGCTGTTTTACCGCTTGAAGAAGAGGAGGAAGAGCTTTCACCCCAGATGAAAGAGCTCAGAGAGAATGTAACATTCTCTTTTGAAAATCTTGTAAGCGGTCTTTCTACTGTCCTGGATCTGTATTATTCGAGAACCAAAGGCCAGAAGGTCGATAGAGTGGTGATAACCGGTATAGGCGGAACTATCCAGGGAATGGATGATCTTATCGCCAATACTCTTGATGTGCCAGCTAAGCAGATAGAAACACTTGAAGGCGTGCAGCTTGGCAAGGTATTTAAAAACGGCGTATTTGGTGAATACATAGGATGTATAGGCGCTACTATAAGCCCTGTAAATTTCCTTGTTACGGAGAAAAAAGCAAAATCCTCCGGAACGGATATAGTAGCTATAGGAAGACTGGTCCTGATAGGATGTGTAGGCTTATCTGCAGTTCTTCTGGCTGTATCACTCCCGCCTTATATCAGTGCGGGGAACACCAATAAGTCGCTTCGAAGTCAGCTTCAGTCGGTAGTAACTATAATACCTATATACCAGAAATATACATTGTCCAAACAGGCGTATGAATTTGTAAATGAAGCATATAGATTAAAAGATGAACCGACAGCTCATATAGTCGAATTCCTTGAAGAGATGGAAGAGAAGATGCCTGCAGATATTCTGGTACAAAATATCAGCAGCGATAATACTAGCGTATCCATCAAGATGACAGTTGGCACCAAGGAAGAAGCAGCAGATGTATACGAGCAGCTGTGCATGTTTGAATCAGTAGATAGCGTAGTCATAGACAGGATCTCAGATGATACCTCTGATGAGGGTCAAGGATACGTCACATTTACAGCCGTCTGCGTATATGCTGAAAGAAGCGAAGAAGATACATTAGATACCACAGAAACTCAAAACGATACAGAAGATATCATACCGGAAGGCAATGAATCAGATAATGCCGGTCAGGAATCTACAGGAGATGATAGCAGCGCTGCTTCAAACGGGGCAACAGGTGATGCAGATGTATCAGGCGCAGGTGCAACAGGTGATGAGATCCCAGATACATCCGGCGAAGATAATACAGACAATGAAAGCGGAGCATCAGGAGATGGAAATGCAGATGACGGAAGTACAGAAGATGCAGGAAGTAATAGCAGCGAGGCTGTAGGCTGATATCCTGCGGTCACGTAATCTGATCTGGTGATGAAGTAGTTTCGTTATAGTAAATGGTTTATTTCAAAGCTTATTTTGGCTATAGACAGAGATTCGGAGGTTATTATGGCATTAACAATCACTGAAAGAGATAAAGCTCTTCTTATGATATTCGGAGGCGTTGTGATCGCAGGTCTTACCTACTATTATGGCTACTATGGCCTTAATGAGAAGACCAAAGTCATAGAAGATGAGAATGTGACACTAAGCAATCAGGTTCAGCTTCTGACTACGGTTTCTGCCAATAAGGACACCTATGTCAATGATACAGACCGGTATATCCTGAATACCAACAAGATTATGGCAGGATATCCGTCTCTTGTGACTACTGCTGATAAGATCATGTATACAGAGCTTCTGACCAATATCCTTGTTCCTACCTATACCTATGAGGCAGTTTTGAATGAGCCTGTAGCTATGGATATCATGGTTCCGGAGAGAGAAGATCAGCTCTCAGGTGCAGGAGCAGATGTTACGGGTCTTATAGCCCTTAATCAGTATGAATCAGACGGGACCATACCTGATGTTACCGGTCTTATGTTCTATGATTCTTTAGAAGTCATGACCTTTGATACAACATATAACGGACTTAAGCAGATCATCCTGAATGTGGTAAATAATGAAGACTTTAAAAATGTGACAGAGCTTAATGTAAGCTACGATTCATCAACAGGACGTCTCTCCGGAGATATGACAATAGATTATTACTATCTTGAAGGCACTGACAAAGAGTACACTTTCCCAAGTCCGGGCCTTATCAATCATGGAACTGACAATATATTTGGCGACGTGACAGACATTCAGAGCAGCGGACAATGAGCCTTTGCTTATACTTATAAAAATAATATGACACTCATGATATAGGCAGTTATAAGAGAACTTAGTAAAGGAACTTATACTGATCATGGTCAAAGATTATAAAAACGACATGAGTAAGTTTAAAGATGACAATAGCGGCTTTTCTCTAATAGAAGTCATCATAGCAGTCATCATAGTTGCGATTCTGGTAGTTCCTCTTATGAGGGGCTTTGTAGTCACGCAGAAGCTTAGTAAAAGAGCCGGAGAACTCGAAGAGTACGAAACACTGTCACAGACCATATTCGAAGGAAGCTGGAATTTTACGATAGAAGATATCGCGCTTATGTTCAATGAGGATGCGCCATCACCTTTTATCATCCCAGGTTCCCAGTATTCCAGGTTCAAACCTCTTGGAAACTACTACGCCGAAGATGGAAGCTTTATAGGTTCGGACAATAATATATATGAGTTCGCCATCAATGATCTTATGGTATCTTCTGGCAGTGACAAAAAGTACGATGTCATTGTGAAGTACGATGCCAGTCACTATATGGGCGATGGATCTTCTTCTGCAGCAAGAGACTCATCAGCTTATAATTACAACGCTTTTGAATATAGTACTGCTGCTGTCTATGATGAGAACTTCGACTATATGTTTCTTATGAATGAAGAAGATGATGAGGATGCATATGAAGCTATAAGGGTCCTTTTAGATGACAGCACTATTTCAGATGAAGAGCTCAAGAAAAATGTCAGAAGAGAGATAACTATAACAATTGATGATAACTCGTCATCCGGAAGTTCTACAGTTACCGCCAATATTAAGTACTACTATCCTGGGGATGCTACGCAGCCATCTTCCGTACTGACATATGCCGGTGGCACCTATCGTCAGAACGCTAAGAATCCTGAAGTTCCGTACCCGAGGAATGTCTTTATATGTTATTATCCTGACTATTATTCTAATTATTCTGCAAGAAATCTGTTGGATTATATCGTCGTTAATAACGAAACAAGTCAGAAACTTTCTCTTGTTGTAGCTATGCAGGAAAAAAATGATCAAGATGGAAGCGCTATGACAGCTGTAGGTGCGGACAATTACTGGATGCACCTTATTGTCAATGATCCAAACTGCAAGTCCCCGTCAGAAAGTTCCCCTAATGTAACACTCAGAACCAATCTTGGATACAATATCGTGAAGCTATCGCAAAGAAGTAAAGGTACAAGTAGAGACAGCTGCAAAGACACCAATCAGGCCTTTCTTGAATATTATTACAATTCAGGCTCCATGAATCTTAACTGTTGGCTGGGAGATATGAATCTTATGGAGGTACTGCCTCTTGACGGAGGCCAGGCTATAGGCAATGTTGTTTATGATACTACAGTTGAGTTCTATGAAGACGGCGAGTATGAGAAGTTTACTGAGAATTACAGCCGATCGGTTACACCTGTTGTAGTCATGACAAGTGATGAAGAAGAAAGCTAAGATTATATATGTGTTTAATCAACCTATATGGTGGCAAAAGATACTTTTGACAATTTCTACATATGATCAAAGACGAACATATTAGCATAGATGGGTACAAGATATGAAAGACAGATTCTCATTACATAAATATAATAGTCGTATTCTTTCTTCACTTCAAAAAGTTAAGGATGATGATCGCGGTATGTCCATGGTAATGGCGATAGTAGTTCTTTCATTTGTAGGACTGCTGCTGTCTATTATCATGTATATGTCCTTGTATAACTTTGAGATGAAAAGTCAGCAGTTCAAGATTCAGGAGAACTACTATTCTGCAGAAGTGGCCATGAATGAGATCTCTGCAGGGCTTCAGGTAGAGGCTTCTACCTGCTTTTCCGATGCATATATATCAATAATGCAGAAATATTCGGAAAGCTTAACAGACAAAGAGAAGGAAGAGTCTTCAAAGCTTGTATGGCAAAAATATAAGACAAGTCTTAAAGAAAGACTTTCTACCAAGGATTTCACCGAATATGTTACAAGAAATAATGCTTCTGATCCGCCATATGTACAGGTTACTAGATCCTCTGAAATTACTGAATTTGAGGATTTTATCAGAATATCAGGTGTTAAGGTTACATATACTGATGAGACAGGTGACGTATCTATAATCGAGACTGATATTAATATAAAGTGTCCGGATCTTGGCTTTAATACTAAGTTCTCACTTCCTATAGTTGTAGGATATGCGCTGGTTGCGGACAATTCTATCGAGGTTACAAGCGGAACTACCAGGATATCAGGAGTCAGCGTCTATGCAGGAAGACATGATACAGGAGCTGCTGCTAGTCAGGCTGGTGATGACTATTCTATCAAAATAGATAGCGGAGCAGGACTTGAGATAGTTAACTGTCCTTATATCGTTGCAGGAGGGGACAGAAAAGCGGATGCTGCAGATCCCTATAATACGGTAGGCGGCACTATCGTGACTATAGGAAACGGCTTCTTCCATGTAGATCATGAGGATAATAGCGCATCTTCAAGTGGCGTTCCTTCTAATGTATGGGCCAGAAATATTAAAGTTGGTGACAGGGATGAAAAAGCTTTTCCTGCCAGCAATGGAGCCTATAATCTAGAGCTTCTTGGCAATACTTATGTCAAGGATGATCTTACTATAGGAGGTCGAAAGACTTCCGTGAAACTTGCAGGCAGCTACTATGGTTATGGCCATAGTCAGGATATCGACTCTTCACGCAGTAGTTCCATTATCTTCAATGGAACTGGGGTGAGCGCCGATTTTTCCAAGCTTGATAGTTTTGAACTTCTTGGAAATGCATACATCGGTATATCCTATCTTGATGACAAAAAAGACAATCTCCCTATGGGAGAATCCATGACTTCCAAGGCAGGGCAGATCGCTTATCTGGTTCCTTATGAATGTGTGGGCTGGTACTCCTATGTAGATGGTGGGACGACTTACTATTCACCTGTCCTTCAAAGAAATCCGCTGCCTTATGCTGATTATTACGAATACTATACAGATTACAGCGCAGCTACAGGTAAAACTATGCTTCCTGTATATTACGGCGCTACAGTTAGAAGCCTTGGATCGTCTTTGATGGACGAATCTTCATATGGACTAAATGACAAGGCATACTCTACTGTCATCAATCAGGACGGATGGATGTATTTCTATATGGATTTTGGTAAGTCAACTGCAACTGACCCTATGAAGGTAGCAGGAGATTTCTTCAAAGCATATTATGAAGCTAACCCCCAGAAGATGAACAGGTATCTAAGTGCGTATGTGTCTGATTTTAAGTTCCCGACAGGGTCAGATTTTATAAGGCTCAATCTCGCTGGTAATATCCTGATACCTCAGATGGACGGCGCCGGAAGTGTGATGAAAGATGAAAACGGCTATGTATCCTGGCAGATGGTTGATGATTCATATGCTACTTCCGGTCAGTACAGCAGTATCGATACAGACATAGAATCAGAGATATATGAGAAGTCCTATTATACCCTGTGCACCAATCTATCGGTCAATTATGAAGGTCTTACCGGAGATGAGAAGGACAGCGTATATCAGAATCTTATAAGCCAGAAGAATATTGAGAAGTTAAGATCAAGTACCAGTAAAAGCGGTAACTATGTTGTCTTTAAAGATGAGGCTGGCAAGGACAGAGTCAGAGTATATTACGGAGACTGCAATTATAGTTCCAATGTTGATGGACTTAACATGATAATCACTGTAGGCGGAGATGTGAATATCAGTACCAGCTTTACAGGTACCATCATCTGCGATGGCAAGATAACTATGACAGGTGTAAGTGAGATAAAAAATGATCCGGACGCTCTTAGCAGCGTATTTACATTACAAGATGAGTCAACAGGCCTGTGCGTTGCTAACCTTTTCACCTCCGGAGAAGATTTCTCTCTTTTGGAAAAATCAGACAATGTAGATGCTATGGGCGATGCGACCTTCAATACAGCGGATCTTATAACTTATAGCGGATGGAAGAAGTACTAAAACTTTGTGAAGTGTCTGTCAAATGATTGTAATTGGTGACGAGAAATGTATAAGAATTCTTATATCAAAAATAAGAATAAGTACATAAATAATAAAGGCGTATCTCTGGTAGAACTTGTAGTTATCATTGCTATTATGGCTATTCTATCTACAGGCCTTATATCCATGATCGGCATCTTAAATGGCCGGGCAGCAAGAGAGTGTGCGCAGGATACCCTTTCGGCTCTGTCCAAGGTCAGAGTATTAACACTTAGTAAGTCAACCGGCGCGCCGGAATCAGGACTATCAGCTGATGCAGATGTATATCTTGAGATAAAACCAGACGGTGCAGGACACATACTGATAACACAGGTCAATAAGAACAGAGCCGGAGAGACTATAGTTGATCAGATAAGTGTAAGCGCACCAAACGTTGATATAAAAGCTGTTGTAGGCGGAAACGAGATCAACTTAACAGGGACAGACATAATAATAGCCTACGACAGAGCAACAGGCGCCTTTTTAAAATATTCGGATGCAGGTTATATGACACAATTAACCTTCGATCAGGGCAAGACCTATACCATCAATATGACGCCTGCTACAGGCAAGGCTACGATGGAATAGTGATAGAGGTATACAAGGAATATATAAAAAGCAACAGGTTATAAATGAGTTACAGTTATAAACGGATGAGTATAGTCACTTATGAATAATAACGATAGAACAGATGAAGTGAATAAAGGTTTTACCATCGTAGAGCTGGTTATAGTGATCGCGATACTGGCTATAGTGGGTCTGATCCTGGGAACGCTCATAACTACAGGAATCAATCTGTATCAGAGACAGAACAAGGATCTAAACCTTCAGACAAGGTCCCAGCTATTACAAAGTCAGATCACGACTTATATAACTAATGCCGATCTGGGGCTTTATATGCCGGAAGGTGCAGATGAAAGCTCTAGTATGTTTGCTGTATTGTCAATTGATGATGAATACTATAATGAAAAAGGTTCTGCTCAGAAACAGAGCGATTTTGAAAACGGGACGATCCATGCAAGAGCGGGTGTCATCATATATGTCAGTGAACAAAGTAAGATCTATTATATTGCAGGGGATGAATACTCAGCGGATGGAATACCTGTAACAGCAGTATTTGAGGATGGTAAGATCAAAACAGTTACTGCAGAATCCGGAAGTATGTATTCTGATGATATGGCTGATTGGCCGGTGCTGTCTGATTATGTTTCTGATTTTAAGGTCAAAGTCGTTGATGATGCTAAGGTTGTAAATGTTGAGATGGCACTTGAGTATTCAGAGAGAATATATACGTATGACTTCACAGTAGCTCTTAGGAATGATACGAGTTTGTATGGGCCTAAAAGCAGTGAAGAATCTGAAGGCAGCACAGAAGGATCTGAAAGTGAATATCGGAATTGAGAGTAGAAAAATAAGATAATGGAGAAATAAATATACATAAGAAAATCAGAAGGCTAGTGGCATAAATATTCATAACATTTTCTGATAAGACAATTAATGGCCGGGAGGGAGACGGATTTGAAGTATACCTTAAGTCATATTAAGTCATATATTAAGAAGAATCTTAATAAGAAAGTTGTAAAAAGACGCTCTGCCAAAGTACTTGCAACTGTTGTTGCAGGTAGCGTGGTTGCTGTGCTGCCATTTAGTTCTATGAACAGGTCGCTGGCAGCAGCCGACACCTTCATGGATCTTGATAACAGAATTGCAGGATCGTCTGATTTTAGTCTTGTGGAGATAGCAGATGACTACGAACAGGCGTCCATGGGATATTTTGCTTCCGGGTATGAGCCTTTCAGAGAGTATCAGGATGTTAAGGATCAGACTGACGGTTATGAATACAATCCAACAGTTGGTATAGGAGATGTAGTAACTGCGCTTCAGGAAGAGAGCATCATGTCTGCAGATCCTGATGCAGGTGAGACTGACTATCCTATGACTTATCAGCTCAAAGCCTACAATCATGGTGAGCCTCCTTATGTCATCAATGATGCAAATGGCAATCCTGATGATGACTATTATATCCTTAATGCAGGAGCCGGTCTTATCGGCAGAGAACTTGTGCCGGGTTACTATGTCCAGAGCAGTAGCGGATACTATTACGAGGATAAAAGTGTAATTGATATACGTGATGCCAAGACTTCCGATAAGACAGATCTTGAGATGACAGGAACCGGAGCAGGGATCAAGGCTACAGTTGTGGGTAAAGGTAATACCATAACCTTCAGCCTTCCTGAAGGTGCGGTTTCAGATACCTCAAAGGCTGTCATCTGGACTATCGGCAGTACCAAGATCATAAATGTTGCAGAACCGACAACCGGCCTTGTCAGCACAGGTAAGGCCAAGGACAATCTGTACTTTTTTACCGGTAAAGATGGTGATAAGCCTCTTACGACTATCACAATTAAGGGCCTTGAGTTTGGTAATACCTATGTGTCTGCCAAGGTCGTAAGCCTTAATACTTCTGAGATATCCCAGAGCAATATAGATAATATTGAGAACAGGTATGTGGTCTCTGACACAAACGGAGGCTACAGAATTTACAATGCCATGGTCACATGCGCGGAGCCGGCGGCGGAGACTGTATATTATCTTGCAATAAGCGATGATGGCGGCAAGACATATTACTATTACAAGACAGATGATTCTAATAAGATAGTCATCAATATAGGAATAGGAATCTCTAATACTATAACCTTGAATGCTTATATAGGTAAGCTGACTTCTGATGGCGTATTTAAGCCTGTGACCAATTCGGAGACAGGTTTTAATTACACGTGGACCAATAAGTATTATGATAACCTTGATTTTGAAAAAAGTGGTGACTCTGTGACCTACGATAGCACAGAAAGTAACAATACGAGCACGGAGACAATAATCAGTAATAAGATCACTGTCAAAGCCAATGCAGCCAAGAGGTATGAAAATCTCAGCGTAGCAGCAAGTTATAGTGAAAATAATGAATACAAGAATTATGATCTTCCGGACGAGCTTAAATTCCACATTGAAGTAGTGGATTCATATTATGCTGTTTATAATTCTAAGGGTGAACTCAAGACTATTGCCCCATATGTCGCCCCTAGTACGCCTCCAACTATCACTATTTCGGAAGATGATTATGTAAGCGAGTCAGATGCATATATCTATACTATCAGATATCTGGATTGGGATGCTTCTACATCCAGCTATGCCAAGCTGTCTACCGAAGTTAGCAGTAATACCATGTCAGTCAAAACACTTGTAGATAATAATGATAATACCTATACTCTGACACTTAGACCCAGTGGAACCAAAGATGGTACTGCTACGATCACTCCTAAAAATGATGAAAGTACAGTATCTAAGCGAATTCAATTTGTATATGACTATACAACTACGGTCAATGATGGACATAATTATTATGATAATAAAGACAATATAGGTGTTTCCGAAGATAGCATTATACTTACTGCAAGTGCTATAAATGCTGATGATATATTAAGACATACACCTAAGGCGATTGCAGATAACTATAATTATAAATGGTCTACGGGTGAAAGTGACGTGTTCTTCTATGAAGCATCTGACACGGGTGAATCTCAAGGCTCCGGTGCAGCTTCTATTACAGGAAAATCTGTAAAGATCAAGTATACCCCACAGGATTCAACGCAGACCACGACACAGATCAGAGCTATAAAACTTGAAGTAGTTGATGGATCAGGAACTGTAGTTTCAGGTTTTGAAACAGAATATAATATTGTCTTTAATTATAGCGGTGCTGATGAAGATCTGTATGTTAAATACGGAGATAAATATTATAGTGTTACAAAAGATCAGATATCACAGACAAATCCTATCAAAGTCACCAACAAAGATACAAGCGCTGTATTAACAGGATGTGTCGGCGGCATAGCAACTATTGGTGATGTTGATTATTTTGTCAAAAAGTCAGGGTCATATACCTATAAATGGGAAAAGACAAGTCAGGACCTTGGAATATCTGAAGTTAAGGACGCTTCTGCCAAGCTGACTTCAGAAAAAACAGGAACATACGCATTTACCCTCACAGCGACCGGCTCAGGCAGTACATATGAATGTGAGAATCCATATTACATAGCCTTTTCTTTTTATAACGTATATACAATAGCCTCTTCAGGATCTGAAGAAAAGGAGATAAGCGGTATATATTATCCTTCCGGGCAGTTGACAGCAGGAACATCGTCGGGTGATTTTACAATTGGATCATCTAACGAAGATTTTGTAATCAAAGAAGAAAGATTTGTAAACAGTTCAAGCAGCTCATCTACCGGCTATATTACTTCATTTGATAATACAGCAGCTTCTTATACAGGAAGTAACCCGAATATCAAGGCTACAAAAAAACTAAATGTTACACTTAATGAAAGCGGAACCCTGACCATAGTAATAGGGCCAAGTAAAAGTGAGAACACCGATGACTATCTGACACTGGTCTTTTCGACAGAGATCAGATACAAGGTTAATGGAATATTACTTACAAGTGATTCGTCTGGAGCTAGTCTAGATCTGGGTAGTACGCGCTTTAAAGAAAGCAAAACTGTTAAATGCACAGTAGGATCTAACAGCAATACTTTGGTAGTAGACTCAGTTAATGATAATATAACAGGTTCTGCGGTTTCCGATACATCTTGTGACGCTGAGCTCTCTTCAGTAACATCTGCTGAGGATGATCCTGATATTCGATACGTATATACTCTGTCTATAATTATTAAAGCTCCAGGAACATATGACATCATTATAATTCCAGATGGCGATACTTCTGCGGCAAATTCTCTTACGATCACAATAACAGGAGAGCAGGCGACTCTTTTCGCCTCTATGTATTACTCCACCTATGATTCGGAAGGTATCGATGACATAGATGACATTGACAGTGCACCTACGACAAGTGAAGAGGAAGAAGATCTCGAAGCAGGTGACGAGCATACTGTTACTATGTCTCTTAGCGAGATAGCTAACTTCGTACTTGAGACCAATATGCAGGTTGATATAGAGCAGTCATTTGAGGTTGATGAGAGCGCAGGAAGTGGCTCTAATTCAAACGGCGGCTCTGAAGATGACGAAGATGATGAGGATTCTGATAAGAGTAGCTCTGATACAGATACATCAGGTGGAGACAACGGATCCGGAGGAGACGGTGGCTCATCAGGTGGTAGTGGAGCTGGAGAAAATGGTGGCTCGTCAGGTGACGGTAATGAATCCGGAGGAGACGGCGGCTCGTCAGGTGACGGTAATGAATCCGGAGGAGACGGCGGCTCGTCAGGTGACGATAATGGATCTGAAGGAGATGGCGGCTCATCAGGTGGTGGTAATAACAGCGGAGGAGATGATGGCTCAGATGGTGGTGACGACTCATCTGATGGACAGGCAAGGCTTGATAATTATAGCCAAAGCAGCGACAGGCTCTATATGACTGCGACAGCAGCTGGTGAGGGCGGAAGCGGCTCAGGCTCTGGGGATCAAGGATCATCTGATAATGATGGAGGCAGCGGCTTAGGCTCAGACGATGGTGGTAATGGTTCCGGGTCAGGTGATAATGGCAGCAGCTCGGGTTCTGATGGAAGCGGCTCCGGATCAGGTAATAACGGCGGAAGTGGTGATGGTACAGGATCTTCCGGCGCTGATTCTGGTGCAGATAATACAGGTAATAAAGGCGGATCAGGTTCTGACAACGATTCTAAGACAGGCAATACCGCAGATGACTCTAATAAAGATGACTCTAATAAAGATGATTCTGGTAAAGATGATTCCGGTAAAGATGATTCCGGTAAAGCCGGTTCTGGTAAAGACGACTTTGATACAGAAGATGACGAAGACTTGGATGATGAAGAAGGTTCCGGTAAGTCAGGAAGTAAGGATATATCCGGAGATACAAGTGTAAAGGAATCATCAGTAGATGATGAGACATATACATATACTCTTCCAATCATTCCTACAGAGCCCGGTATATATACTATTACTATAAAGCCTGTTGGAAGTGATGATGAGTCTGAGTATATCACTATCAAGATCGTAGTTATCGCTGATGAAGAAGATGGCGAATCTACCGGTTCTAAGAAGTCTACAAAGTCATCATCATCTGCGTCAGCAAGCACAGGTAGTAGCGACGATGAAGCGGACGCTGCAGGTTCAGCTTCTACAGAGAGTTCTGCGGACTCTTCAAAATCATCTTCCGGTTCATCTGATGAATCTACTAGTTCCGGGTCAGCATCTACAGGCAAGACGTCTTCAGGCGCAGGTGCGGGCGGCTCAGGTGCAGGCTCCGGCGGAAGTACAGGGAATACAGGAAGTACAGGTTCCGGTGGTAATACAGGAGGCTCATCTTCCGGAGATAATACACAAGGCCCAAGTCAGGACAATAATACAGATAATACTAATAATGATAACAACAATAATACGGATGGCGGATCCGGTGACAATAACAATAATGGAGATGGCAACGAATCAGGCAATAATTCAGGCGGTGATGGAGATGGCGGCAGCTCAGGCGATCCCGGCCAGTCAGGAAGCGCCAATGCATCAGAAGGAAGCGGATTTTCTGATACTATCAATGATCAGGGAACACCAGCATCTTCCGAGCCTTCAGGACTAAGACACCGCAATGTGATGATAGCTACAGGAACAGGTACAGGCACAGGAACAGGAACAGGTACTGACACCGGTTCAGGCACAGGGACCGGAACAGATACCGGATCAGATACAGACTCTGATACTGACGAGATAGTTGATAGCACTGCCAAATATGACAATGCCAAAGAGATGGAAGGGGGATACTATGTCCTTAGCTGCGCTGAAGATGCTTCGCTACTTAGCGGCGTAGCAGAAACTGACAGGTACAATTTCTCTCTTACAAAGCCTAGTAGCGGCAACTATTTTGCAGGATACGGCTATGCCTACTACATCACGATCAATCATGACTGGCTCAAATACTACGTATTTGGTGATGATGAGACCAGGACAGATGACAACAATGTCAATCTGACTTTGTATCTGTATACTCTTTGCGATACTTTTGATAAGGAACGTGAAGGTTATAACGAAGAGATATCTGAAATCATAACTTCCATAGCAGATGCAGACCTTGTATATCTGTCTGCTGACGGTATGACATTAGATGGTAAGAGCGCGATAGGAGATGGTGAATCTGATAACAGGAAGATCTACGATATCCCTGTTAACTGTGCAAGGCAGATACTTACAAGTTCATACTACCAGTCAGGAACAACAGGAGTATACCCACAGGCGGTTATTGTTAATAGAAGTATATATGACAATAATGCAGCTTCTGCCCTTAACTCTAAGGCTCCTACGTATTACGCACTTTCAAGATTTTTGATGACTGATATTAAGGACAATATCATCCTTAATACGCCTGGTCTTTCAAGCGATGATGACGGTACATTTTCATCTTCACTTACAGGTATTTCAAACTATACCTCTTTTTCCACAGGAGGTAGTAATTATGAGGCTTCCAAGGACGTAACCAAGGTAAGCGGAGCTTATAATTATAAGAATATATTTATAGGCAAATATAATACCGGCGACTTCACCAGCAGTTTCGGAGTAGAGTACAAGAATGTTCCGGAAGTCTTCAACAGAAGTTTTGCCAAGACCTATACCAATCCGATGATATCATCGGGTTTTGAAGAGCTGCTTGAATTCATAATAAGAGAGAACGTCTACAGAGGCCGTAAGAGTATAGGCAACATGAGCTATACCATCAGCCCGTCTGTGGTAGTTCAGTATATACTTATTTTCTCAGGAAGTGATCTGACTTTGTATAAGTCGTCAATCCGTGTCCTTGAGCTTGAGCCTTGCTATGCTTTCAAGTACTTCCAGTATGATGACGGCGGAGCAGATGTTGAGTACAGGCAGGCTCAGAGGGCTGAAGTCTTCGCAGAGAAGTTTGCACCTAACCTTTCACTTCTTGAAGATCCTGATTATATGACAGGTACCTTCTCACAGGGAAGTGCTGCCCAGACGACTATCCTTAACAGGATCAAGATAACAGGTATGACGACATCTGAGTTTGCAGGCATAATCGGTGATCCTTGCGAAGATTATGATGTTATCTATATAGGATCGCAGGCTGTCCTTACAGAAGTTTATACCTATTCGGTTACAAATCGTACCACTACGAGTAATTATTATGGCATCAGGAATCTAAACATGCCTATTATGAATGTCAATAATGCGTATATCTCCTGCACAGGAATGCCGGAGACTGTTTCAGGACTTGTAATTGGAAATAATACCTGGGAGTGGCGTGTAGGTAACAAGGTTAGTGACAATACCGGGCGCTGGTATATACGTAATAAAAGAAACGGCAATTATTCTACCAGTAGTTGGCTGCCTTCAGCGTTCACTTATACATCGGTAGATGGAACAATATATTACTGGAATGGCAGTCGCTGGTACAGATCAGGCAATTATACTGTTTATAACAGTTCTGCTATGAATGGTATATTGTATTCGCATGTTGGAGATTCCATGAATGACAGCGATCTGTATGTTGACGGCAATAATTTTGGATTGTCTTATAACAGAAACGGCGGATCAGTAAACTTAAGACTCTCCGGCAATGATATCACCAGTATTCAGGAAAAAGAGCTTGAGAACTTCTTAGAGCTTGGGTATCCGGTAATTGTGTCGGATGAGCTTTTTACCTACAATACAACACTTAAAGGGACCGGATTTGATTCTGTAGTGGTTCCTAATGGAATAAGTGCAGGATCCGGTAAGCTGGATATAACAACTGATGGTAGATCTTATGCAACAGTAGCAGGAAGACTTGATACTAATTCGCAGATGTATAAGTTTATCAAAGCCGGAATGGGCGATAGCTTTGCAAAAAGGAAGTACAGCAACTTCGTAACAGAGACAATGGGAGCTAAGTTCACAGATCTTATAACTGAAGGTCTTAATAAATCCAAGCTTACCTTGGATGTAACTTCTGTGCCTACAGAATATGTTGCGGTAACCAATAACAATATACTTGATCCTAACCAGTGCGTATTCCTGTCACCGGGATCTGATGGACAGTATTATCTTGATTTTGACTTTATCATCACAGATGTTGCCAATCCGGATCTTCTGGATGCTACATATTCTGTGCAACTGTTCCTTGACAGTAATGGTGATGGACGATTTGCAGGATCTACAGATGAGACCAAGACCGGTGATCAGATAGGCAAGACCTTTACAGAAGAGATCATGAACCTTTCCATAACAGGTGGCTCGACTACGTCCCTTATGCCATACACTTCTTACCACCTGACAAGGCAGCTTCCTAATGGTTATTACGGAAGCGTTGCATGGAAGCTCAAGATTACCAACAATAAGTCCAACAGCGAGAACTCATCTTTGTGCTCACATGACTCTATAAGCGGCATCTGTGCGGTTATCCCTTCGGGTGTAGAAGAGAGGATAGAGATCAATGTACTGCAGGTATTCCCTTATATTCCTAACAGTTCCAGAGATGGTGGCGGCTCATATTATGCCAACAGCTATGACACTATGGGAGCTGTAAGAAGGGATATTTCATATCTTCAGTACTATAATCCAAATAGTGACTGGTACAAGATGCTTGAGAATATACCGGGATATGATGTCAATATCTATTCTATAGGTTCTTATGATCTTGGTATGTCTTATGAAAAGAACTATGATCCATCCAAGATAAAAGAAGAGAGTGACATCCTTGAAGTAGAACTTGAAGGTGGACATCTTGTATCCTCCACTACCATAGCAGGAAACTTTAATGAAGCTATAGACAGAAACGGTGACGGTGATACAGATGATGCCAATGAAAGGCCGACAGGACCTACACAGCTGGCATCCTACGATATGATCATCGTAGGCTTTACAGATATGTTCCCTAATATACCTAATGAGAATGCCGTAAAGTCCCTGGTTACTTATGGTAAGAGCGGACGAGCTATGCTCTTTACCCATGATACTACTTCCTGGATATATGACATGTCATTGTATCCTAGAGCAGGTCTTAATGCCAACAATGCAGGCAAGACCTATAGGCAGGTTATAGTTCAGTCGCAGTGGGCTGACTGGTTTGCGTGTTCGTATCTGAGTAATGCCATAAGAGATCTGTGTGGAATGGACAGATTCGGGTATGTTGGTGCCAATAACGTATACGGAAGTGCATATAGTACTGCTTATGATCCGACCCCGTACCTTCCTAACTCGGGTAATGCACTTTCAGGACTATACAGACTTGCCACCACCAATCTTACTATATATGGTTCGAACACTTATAAAAACCTGTATGTAAGCGGTTCTTCCAACAAGAATGCATATTATGTATCCCTTGTTAACGAAGGCACTATATCCAAGTATCCATATGATCTGGAAGATGAGATGTTCGTAGCCAATACCCATGGCCAGTACTTCCAGCTAAACCTTGATATGGACAATAATGCTGATGGAGAAAGTGATATTACTGTATGGTATACTCTTGACAGCCGTGATGGTGATACCAATGGAAACGGTCTGGTAGAGCCTGGTGAGCATGCGATCAATTATTATTCTAATGGCGGAGACCTATATGAGGCATCACCTCATGATGTAAGGAACAACTATTATATTTACAACAGAGGCAACATTTCGTACTCAGGTGTAGGACACAGCGAAGTCACCTATTGTACGACCCCTGAAGTACAGCTCTTCATTAACACCATGATCATGGCATATAACTCCGGCGTTAAGGCTGCAAGTCTATCCATAACAGATGAAGCCTTCAGTAAGGAGCTGACAACAGATAAGCTTCCATATGATGCTTATGCACAGGAGATGTATGTTACAGATGAGCAGGCCAATACTGCTATAAATGAAGAAGGGGATACAGTAGATTCACTTAATGTAGATGCATACTATCCTGTATACTTCTCTCTGACAGACCTTAACGTAGGAATAAAGACGCAGAATATAAGAGTCAATTTCAGCTATGGTAAGAGAAGTCAGCAGTATACGAACTATAATTCGGAGACGGGCACCTATGCGCTTGGACCTTACGGAGCATCCTACAGCTCGTCAACGACGCCTGCTGCTCCATATCCTGCATACCTGTGCGCAGATACTAACGGCAATGGAATCATAGAAGATGGAGAGCGTTCCAGACTTACGGCAGAAGGAGATGGATACTATCGTATCTATAACGGCGAGCGAACGTCCAATGCCTTTGTGACCTATTACATAGAAGTTGACATTCCTATATATGACCTTAATAACAACGGCTCCGGAGTTGCAATGGGCGAGTCGGACACCCTCGATGTCTACGTACATGCAGCCCTTACAGGTGAAGTCAACGGCGTAACATCTACCGTACACAGCACCGACTCCATGTCGCTGCTAAGGCAGGAACTTTATGATCTGGATTAAAGACGGGAGAATAGTTGAATGGTGATATAAAGATTCGGGTATTTCTTGTTTCTGCATGAATACTGGCTTTATCAGGTGTTATCATGAAAACGTTACTGTATTACAAAAAACAGATAATTTAAGTGTGGGAATTCGCACTGATGCCATGTATAATGACTTTGGGTCAAGAACATTTTTGACCCGGTAATCATAGTGATGATTCCGAAAGATGTTTGGAATTTCGGGATTATCTGGTTTTTTCCAAGGATGAAAAGGGGGAATAAGGATGTCGACAATAATCGAGAACAAAGAGCAAAGAGTAGCGCAGACCAAAGTTAACGGTATGGGAGATCTTGGTATGGTCATCAAGGGCTACTGTGACAGCATTGGACTTGATAGACCCGAGAAGGTAGTAGAAGTACTTGCAAAGTACGGCGTAGAGATGACACCGGAGTGCGTAGAGGATTTCTATAGCGGAGATTATGATCTTACACTTAAGGAGTTTGGAGCATTCCACAGCATTTTAAATCTTAATGGCAACGATCTTTTTGAAAAGGTTGGTAAGCTCCACGGTCTGAATGCATAATCATCATAATTGCAGAAAAAAGAGCATAAAAAGGGCTAATCCTTTAAATACCATTTAATGGAATTTGGGATTGGCCTTTTTCTATTGCTGTATATTGTCAGTGCTTCATGAGACGGCATTCGCTCCATCTGGTATAGCTACAAACATTCCAACATAAGATAGCGGAATACCATTGTCTCTTCTGAGAAGTTTGCCGATGGCATGGAATCTGCGCCATTGGCCGTCCTTGGTCTTAAAATTATATTCAACATCATAGGTCTTTTGATTTGTATAATCTGCAATCGTATCGTTGAATTCTTTAAGAACTCTTTCTTTGTCATCAGGGTGCAGACGATCAGACCAGGATTCAAGCTCGTTAGGGAAGTCGCTTTCATCGTCAAAGCCTATCATCTTCCGAAACTGCTGGCTCCACTCAACTTTGATCATATTCCCTTCTTCATCAAAATCCATTCCCCACATTCCGGAATTCAGAGCTTCATGAATTGCTTCGATAGTGGCCTGTTTCATGGCTGCGATGTTCATGATATTAGTGTGCTTGATAGCTGCTTTGTTTTTGTACATCTTTTGATCTGCATCGGTCATTGCAGAGTCGATAGTTTCTGACTTGCCTATCATAGTATATCCAAAGGCACAGACGTAAGGTGTCTTGGACAGTTCTTTTTTGATAAGTTCTATGTCTTTTTGGACATAAGCTTCATCCTTGGCATAATAGAATATCGCGAATTCATCGCCGCCTATTCTATATACATTTTTTGCTCTTCCGGCTTTAAAATTAAGGCACCTGCTAACTTCCTGAAGTGCCTCATCACCGGCTTTGTGCCCCATCGTATCATTGATCTTCTTTAGATCATTCATATCAACTGAAGCGACGGCACTTATCCTTTCTCTGCCCTTTTTAGAATCAGCATAGTAGCATTGACGATTCATGAGCCCTGTAAGCGGATCCATCTT